>JGI24158J21664_10000133_pt1 | contig 50498 bp, 31 predicted proteins | sample Ectturendosymbi3_FD_21664 | JGI IMG/M metagenome (IMG submission 21664) | reverse complement strand
TATGTATGTCTTGCATGAATGCGTGTATGCATGTCTTGCATGAACGCGTGTATGCATGTCTTGCATGAACGTCTGTATGCATGTCTTGCATGAACGCGTGTATGCATGTCTTGCATGAACGTCTGTATGCATGTCTTGCATGAACGCGTGTATGCATGAATGTCTGTATGCATGTTTTGCATGAACGTGTGTATGTATGTCTTGCATGAACGCGTGTATGCAGGTCTTGCATGAACGCGTGTATGCCACTTTTTACAACAAAACGTCCAACCGTTGCAATTCTTCACTCGACGTCAAAAAACACTCTCTACGTGACGGGTTCATGAATTTAGATTGTCACAGTAATGTTGGAAATTGCGGTTTTGTTTTTTAGGCACAAAAAATGATGTTTGCAAGTTTTTAAGGCACTTCCAAGATCAGATCATTTGAAAGGGTTTAGTCACTGATGCAAACTCTCCTGCCCTATTTTACAAGAAAGTAGATAATGTTAATAGGTTTTGGTGTGATCTTCGCACTTTGAATTCTTTTTCTGAGTCCCTCCACCCACATAGAAAACCCCTCAGAGACATAGGTTGGCGAAGGTCTGAATGAAGGTTTTTTAAACTATAATAATTAAAGTAATCTGTGTAGTTAAATATTTAGGAAGGTTACTTTTTGATAATCATTCATAGCGGCAATCAGATTACCTCAGCAGTGTCACTGGTGAAACTTTCAATTTGCCAACATACCTGAATAAATGCTGTTCCTCGACGTAGTTGCTCATACTGTACGAAGTCCAATTTATTTATAGTTCCGCGAACCTTTAAATGCATGCATGATTGAGTGAGTGCGCAATGTGAACAAATATGTCACAGGCATCTATTCATTCAAATGTGGTACTCTTGCTGTAATCTTGATACCGTTTGTTGCAACGTCATTACAACTTGCCAACACCCCAGCGATCGTTCTGCGTCGCGTGGGAACTGAGAAGCATGATGTTCCGTTCCTGCTCAATCACTTAAGCTGTACGCTACAAGAAATGAATATGCGCTGCTTCCAGGGCTGCGGAGCCGGAACTCAAATTTCAGGTTCCGACTCTGGCTCCAGCGATCTTAAGGTTTTTGGCCCAAGCTTCAGCTCCAACATCTAAAAGATTTTGTCTCCGGCACCGGATCCAAACTGATTTGGTCCAGTGAAAAATGAAAGCCATTGTATTATTTTTACAACTGTAATATCACACCAGGACAGGCGAGGTGTCGCGAAATGATACATTTGATGGATAATGGGACATGTGCAAAAATTTTGAGAAGCCTTGATCTACACACATACAAGGAAAATTATGCACGCATACGGAAACCCACCCGGCAATAAGTTAACTTGCTTGAACCACAAACCACGGCTGTGGAACCGGAGCCCAAATTCAGGCTGCGGTTTCAGCCACACCATCTCAAAGAATTTGGCTCCAGTTCCAATCATCTAAAATTGTTTTTGGAGCTCCAGCTCCAATCATTCAGAAATGCCTAGTATCCGCCTCCGACTCCACAGCCTTGGTTGCTCAACATGCATTGCGATCTACAGTGAACAAAACGCATCACGTGCAGGATGAGCCATAAGTCTGTCGGTATTGTCAACACTTACCGCTTGAAAGCTCGTGCAACTCAACGCTGATAGGTGGAATGATAAAAATGATGATCAAACATGGTTTCTACAGTAGTTCAAATGATTTGACGCAGCTCCGTGCAAAGCTGATTCAGCACCTGTTGCCCATGTTTACAAGTGCCAAACACAAATCATCACTCTATATGAGTGAATCTTGTTGCAGAAAAAATTTATGTTGTTACCCCAACAATATATGTTAGCTTAAAGTAATGTTTCCAACCTCTTTGCCGTAGAAACCTTTAAGGGGTTGCTTGTTTTCTTCACCCTTGATTCCATCAAAACCGATAAGATAAGGAGAAACATTTTCACCAGTGAAAGAACTGAGACCAGATACGACTGCAACCATCGAAAGCAACTAAATATTTGTTGTGACGATAAAACACATGTCAGTTTCAAAACAAGGTTTGAAGCATATTCCGATCCTGGCGAAACAAAGGAAACGCTTCGAACAGTTTACTTTTGACCGACGCTATTACTGCAGCAACAGCCAATGAGGTTTATTACAACGGCAATCAGGATGTTTTGATGGTGTGTGCAACTTTGCTTTTATTTTTTTACTATTCAAATCTGGACAATTCTACGAAAAGGTTAGCACGCAGGAAAACAATAAGTAAAGATGGAATGAGTTAAGACCTGGCTAAACGAATCAAAATTTAGGCATTCACCACCAAAAAAGCTATTAGAAGTTAGAATCGTCAGATCAAAATGACTTGAAAACTAGTATGCCGAATTATTTTGCTCGAGCAAAAACGCCTGAATTTTGGACAAAATCGTTCGTAGACACTGTTGCAAACTTCGCCAAGTGTTGCCAAACTTAGCCTACCGGTTTACATACAGTTGAACAGTATCTGGCGACTTTCCGGAGCTTACTTATTTCATAACGGAGTTGACAATCCGAACTGAGATGTAGCCATGCGTGACCTGCCACACCTGTGAACACTGGAGGTCGCACAAAAGCACCAGCCAAATTTATGGGCAGTCCTGCACCAAACAAAAGAAATGAGTTAAATACTTCTATGGCTAAATCCTTACACAACATTTCACACCACGCAACTCCAAGCTGACGACAACGTGCAATTTAATCACATGGTTGTTTCTAACTAGACGGAACGCCTTTATTATGATTATCTTACAGAAAAACGTACTGATTTTTCAGATTTTTTCAAGAAGCTCACACAATAAAGTTAAAAACCTTAAAAATCTCACATTTTAAATGTTGACAACGATTAAAAGCCATTTTTTCTCTACCGTCTACGAGCTCACCACTCCTGAGTTAAAAATCACGTTTGGTTTTAAACTTACGATTCACTTGATGTAGAAATAAATGAAGACATTTAGGAAAAGGAAATTCGAAGATGAGTTTTACTTTGATAAAATAACTTCACCTTTGCATTAAAATTTTTGGGAAATAAACAATTTTTTATGTTTCTATTTGTTCTTTTAATGTTTTTGAATGTTGTGACAAAAACTGTTACTACGTTTCTCACTTCAATCTTTCAAAGCACGTTTTTTCTCTACAAACCTTGCAACATTGCAACTAACCGTCTGAACAAAAACTATTTAAGTTTCGGCATTTTTGGGTTGAAAATGAGGAATTTGGCGCAAGAAAATTGACAAACAACCAAAACTGTTATTAAGGCATCTTAGGACCAAAACGTTTTCCATCACATAAAACCGTGGAGTGCTTTATTTTAAAAAATGAATTTTTCGCAAAATGGAAAAAAATTGCCACCTTGCCATTTGCAGTGGAGATGGTTAGACATTCTTTTACAGTAATAAGCTCTTGCTTTGCATGGCTTGGGAGCAGGCTCATCTAAATCGCCAGCCTTCAAGCACAACTCTTCCTCGCATAAGTGTGAAACATGATGTGGTGTTACGCAGAGTTCAAGACAAGTTTGCAAATGAAGCAGAATACTTGCAAATGATTGCTTCACTCCGAAATTCAATTAGCGTGTTTTTGGGTTTATCCCAGCAAATAACTGGATGAAAGTTTTGAAAAATGCGATGGTTTGCTGAAATCTTGCAGCATGCGGATCGTTTCTGCTTCTGATAATCTCAGTTTGACCTAACTGCAAAGTTGCATTTTAACAAACCATCGTAGAACGAAGGATGGCCGCTGTACGGAAAAGAGTAGACGTATCCCGCAAGTTCTCCACTGTTGCTCTGAACCGTCTTCACGGTGACACGGAACTTTTCGCTCAAAAGCAAATGGAGCTGCAACAAAATTGAAAACTTTTTCGCTTTTGAATGTGCACCAGCACTTTTTGAATTGCTGACAAACATGCTCAAGTTGTCGTGTTCAAACACTTGATAACCTTCAAAGCGCGCCTTGCAGACGACTGCTGAGTGCAAGGTTAACTTTCTTTTGCGATTTGCAGCAGAAGTTGTTCTGAAATTGTATGCGCAGTGTAAACATTTCTACCAAATGTTTTTTTCACACTACCTCTTTTCCATTAAGATTTCTCAGCATTCCTTCTGCCTTCTCGTGTTTAAGACTCGGAGTGACGTCAGCAATGAGTCTTGTTCTCTTTTTTCGGTAGTATCCGTAGAACGCAAGCAGCGTTACGTCACTAGAGAGACCTACCAAAGCAATCTGGCAAAACAAATATGGTTCCATCTCTATAACGCACCACCATTGATGTTGTTACGTAGGCTTTTGTTTGAAGCACACTGGTTTTCATGGCATAATTGTTTACGAGTAATACCATCTGAAACGTGCGAGCAGTTGTGGGCCAGCTACTTTTAAGCTTCTGCTTATCTATGTCAAACAAAGTCGCAGTGCCGGCAACTGAATATTTCATTGGCACGTTCTGTTTAATAGTTTTAGTTCTGATCTATTGCGCTGCTTATCAATGGGCAGGCAGGCACACAGAGGAGAAAAGAAAAGGCACCGACGAGCGGTTGTTGGCATGGTTTTTCGCTCTCAGACCGATTTCACGTTAGATAATATCTTCACTCGTCGCCCTGAGGAAATAGTAGAAAAAAAGATTGCAAGGGTGAAAAATTATTGATGTTCCCAGAGCCACAGCACAAATAAATAATCATCGAAACACTGCGTTTCACAATTTTGTGCCCGATCATCTAAAACTGTAGCCGGTGCGCGGTGGAGTGGTGGACAATTTGCTGTTGGAAGGAATGTGCAGTAAATCTAAGCTTTTTGCAAAGATCCTTTGCAAACTAGAACTCTGTGCCGTTTTTAAAAACACTTCAAAGTTACCTTGTACGATACGGAATTGTTTGAGTGAACAGTTAATACAACAGAACCAGAAGCACCGGTGCTGGCAGGTTGCTTGCATTCGCTGCCAGAGAGAACAGCTTGAAACACTGAAGAAGAAAAAGCGCTTTTATTGCAAACACCGGAAATGGCAGAGCGTATAACCAACAGATTAGTACTAAACATGCAGAGCTTGAACAGTTCAGTTGGGTTTAGTTAGTATCTCGAAAATGTGATCAGGACGCAGGGTCAGGAAACCATGACCGCAGCTTCCTGACACTACAGAGCACCTGAAGGGTCCACATAGCAACATTATCAAACAGGCCCACAAAAAACACAGCAAGTACAACCAAAACACAACGGTGAAAGGAAAAGAGAATCACAAATAAAGGCAATGACATGTAAAGAAAGGAACAACATAAAAATGAGCGAAACAAAAATGATAAATCTAATTTTAAATCAAAATGCATTTCATCACGGCATACCATTGCAATGAAAATACATTTACTTGTTGTTATTGCATATGAAATGCATTTCCACAGCAGCAAAAACACATTTTCTGTTTTAATGCTGTTCTACATGTAACTTATTAAACTACAGCAAATATTTGATTTCTCGACCAAAATCTTGGACTATCCACATTTCTTCATTCATTTTCATGCCCGCGTTTCATTTGAGGAGGGTCGCGGGGCAGCAGCCCGAGGAGGACTCGAAATATCTCATGGTCAAAATCAATCTCATGTATTTCTGTTGGCTCCACACCAAGACTGGACCAAGCAAGGTTGAAGATGCAATCAGGCCACCTGGTCCTTGGACGACCTCTGGGTCGCTTTCCACTGAGTGTAGCTAGCAGGATTTGTCTCGCCTATCTTTCCTAGGGTATTTTGGTCAAATGGCCGAACTAACGTAGCTGGGATTTCTCGATTCGGGAGAGAAGTGGCTTCGATATTCAGGGCAACCACTTGACGGCCAGGAGCAGACTGCAACACTGCACTCCGTACTCCTACCTGACTCCCCAAAACTTTCCACAAGGAATCCGGTCCTATGCTTTCTCGAGGTCGACAAAACATCTGTAGATGTCTTTGGCATGCTCCCAAGATTTCTTTAAAATATTCTGGAGAGTGAAGATTTTGTCTGTAGTGCTACCGTCGGGACGAAAACAACACTGAGTATCACCCAACTTTGATTCAACTATTTCGCGGCATTTTTTTTCAAGGCATATGGCATATACCTTTCCAGGGAGGCTAATGAGAGATATCCACGTGTTTATTATACTGTATTTATTTCGTAAACACTTTCACGGGCAAAGTCTTCCCAATTTTTATTGGAAAGACGTCTTTCCATCCATCTAACCAGCACCCATTGACAGCACCGGGTCTCCACAAGCTCAGCAACCCACAGCCAATAAGTAAAAATGAAATGAAAATAATGGCCCTTAATTAAAACCCTGAGGAATACCATAAATTACCTTGTCGTCACCGGATTAAAATTCTTTTTAGATGTTAACATCATACAGTAATTGGTATCAGCTAAATAGTTTTGAATTAGCTGTATTGGCAATCCTCTTATATGCTGTAGCAAGTATCACGATTTGTCAGACATTTTTATGGTTCACTTTGTTAAATGCTTTTGATATATCCAGAAATATCGAACAGGTACTTAATCTATCATTAACTGAATTTAGAATGTCACTGTAAACATCACTCTTTGCCAATTCAGTTGAGTGATTTCTAAAATCATAATGGGATGTCGTTAAGAAATTGTTCTTTTCAACATAAAAGTATATTCTGTTATAAAGAAGTTTTCAAGTATTTTGTTTAATGAAGGCATAAGGCCATTGACCTTATAGTTTAAACAGATTTATGCAAAGGAGTAATGTGGGCTGTTTTTAGGATGTCTGGATAAATGCCTTTGGCTTTGCACAAGTTGAGTAATTTACATAAATGACTTGCTATGATAAAACTAGCCATTCACACTCTTTATCGGTATGTCATCCTCGGGGACAGTTTTTTTGTATCCAGTTCGTTTATCACATTTGGAACTTCTGAGGAGCATATTGCAGGTAGAAAGATGGAAGTGCCAGTTCAAACCTAGCCACGCGTTTGTATAATAAGTTGTAATGTAAAGGTGAGGGTATGTGTTTTGCCAAATTGGTCACAACTGATTGGAAGTAATAACTCATTTTATAGTTATCACCAGTGGTGAGATTCAAAATTTTTAAAGAACAGATTCTCTCACTCCAGGACTCACTAACAACAGATTCTCTCGTTATACTGTATCACAGTTTCCAGAGGCAAGCCATGCTGGTTGGCCCGACATAAGTGCAAAGGTTGATCTTCGTGTTGCCAACTGGTACAGTCCAGCAAGAGAAATTATTGATTTTAGTTATGTTCCCAAATTTTATTCTTGTTTTTCACTATTGAAAGTTAGTAACAGGTCTATGAGAGGTTTGCCAAAAAAGTTTATAAGTAAAAAGTGTTCAAGGGGAAAAATTGAGAATCTCTTAAGCCAACAACCGGTTCTCGGGATTAAATAAATTCCAAGAACAGGTTCTTGCGAACCGGTGCGAACCGGTTGAATTCCATCAATGGTTATCACCTACAATTGATCCACCTTCTTCCTGTAGTTGGTTACTTGTTGTTACTTTATACCTTAATATTTCCTTAATTTATACCCAAGCTTTTGTTTTGGCAAGGCTATTTCTTTTTATGGTGTTCCATTTCTGATTTTTCTAGTAAATGAGTTACTTTATTTCGAAAAGTTTTGAAGGAATGCCACTGACTACTCTCTTGTCTGTTTTTTGTTTTGATTTTAGCAAAAATATATGGCCTATTTTGTACTGATTGATTTAATTTAGTGTATTCTGTTGGTTCTTTTGTGCGGAAGAAACCAGCTTCTTTGCAGAACGAAAGAACAGGCAGCTGTAATTTGCCAAAGATTTCAAAGAAAAGAGCTGAAGAAAGAACTGATTTTTTCTCTTAATTTACCTGGATTCTGTAGATTTGATGAGTTGAGAAAGTTGCTAAATATCAAATGAAGCAGCTGGAATGAAAACAAATCTTACATTCGCAAGATGTCCTTGCAGTAATGTTTCCCCGGAGTGTGTAAAAATTGTCTGATTTATTCACATTGAGCTCTAAGTACAAAGATCCTCTTCCAAGGTTTTTCAAGAGTGATGAGCTCGTTTGCCACACATCCGTAATCTCGTTTTCCTGGTAAATAAAACAGATGAAATGAAAAGTTTTTCTGGAACTACACGGGATAAAGTAAATCTGCGCGGAGAGTTGAACAATTACCGCAAGCACTTGTTTACAAACTGCGAATACACAAAAGCAGATATGGTGGTACATACAAAAACAAATCATGCGAGGCATTATTCATGCTTTTGTTTGACAAATATAGCGTAGAAGATTGAGAAGTTCCGTTTCATTTTCTTTCTCTTTACTGATCTGTTCGAACTTTTTTCATAAAGAGATTAGCCTATACACCGTTATAAGCAAGTAGCATAAAATGACATATGCTGGTCAAAGCGTTTATGATTAAGATGAGTGACAGTGATTAAAGTAAAATTGTTATGAACAGTACGATTACTTCCGTTTCATTTGCGTTGCATAGGCTTTGTTTGACGTCAGCAAAATCTCTGTTTTGACAATAGTTTATATACAATACGAAACGTAGCTTCAGGCCAACACATAGCCTATGTACATAAATTAGTTTTTAGTCGGATGTAGAAACATTGTTCTTACGCGAACCTCTGGTCTAAAGATCTTAGCCATTTTCAAAAGTGCTCCATTGCTGTTGAACACACGGAGCGTTGCTGTGACGTTACCAAGCTGCTGTCTTCCACCACTATACGATCTGCACAAGCAGATAAGTCAGCCATCACAGACGTAAAGTCTTAACGTACACAGTGCTGTACGAATGTCCAGCATATTTGGTTGGTTTTTACGTTAATTTACTAATTTTATTTATGGCTGTGCAAAATAATTGTATTGAAAAGAAACAATACCAATTATAAAATATGGCATTTCGAGCAGAGAAAGTGCTAATTTTATTCCCGCTTGGTCGCACGCAACTGCAAACCGATCAAATGATCCTGTTCAGTGGATGCTAGCAGTGCCAAATCATCCGCAAAAAGTAAACGGTTGATCATGCATCTTCCAACACAACAGTGACACCCTCGTTGAATCGGCTGTGACTATATATCCAATTCATATAGACAAGAGCATGGGTTCCCAACCTGGAGTATATTTGCCTATATGAAGGGGTACATTTAAGGTTAGCCATAGAAGGGAAAATTATATTTATATATGACTTATTTCCAGTTATTTAGGCTATACGCATATCATTGAATATTATTTTCGGAAATGATTATATGCTTATTGCTAAATATACCTGTGATTAGTCATGATAAAACATTTTATCATAATAAATTTTAGGGGTACAATCTTCTGTCCAAATGCTGAAGTGGTAGATGGTCAGAGAAAGGTTGGGAACTCCTGGACTAGAGGATGACAGCTCATCTGATGGCGTGATAATCATTTGTGAAGTATTGCAATTTGCAGGGTCTACCAGTTTTTTCATGTCGTCATAAGTTCCATGCTGTTTATTTAAACTTTTCTATGGCGCAGTGAACTGTACTTTTTGCTACATCGTAGTCTTTTTGCAAGCTGACTTTGCGAGAGTCTTTCCATATGCAAAGTTGTTAGCTATGTGGATGCTTAAATGGAAGTTTTTGCCCATTTTTTCAAACTATTGAATAGGTTTAAAAAAATTTCAACCACACATTAATCTGCGCTACAACTGACTGTAGATAAAACCTTTAATGCTGTTCTTTTTGCAACTCATGTTAGTTCGTAAACCACTTGTGCTCCTGCTGCTCATGTTCGTTCATGAACCAGTAACTTCGAAAGTATCCAGAATTGATTATGATGTAATACTATGTCTCTTTGATGAAATAATGTAACTTTGCCAAGGGAATGATGCGTTGGTTCCAACTTGCTGCAATATCTCGTTGTGGTTTGGGTTGTCCTATACGTTTGCAAATTACTTTATTTTAGTTCATTTGTGGCCCAGTGCAGTGGCAGGCTGGATGGACTGTCTTCGCGGGCCGGATCTGGCTCGCGGGACACAGTTTGGTGACCTCTGCTCTAGTTAAGGTTGGCAGTGTGCACTGTAAATCGGCTTGGTTGGCAAAGTGCTTATCAGGTTCTTACTTAGGTCAGGTTTTAGCAGCTTTTGATTCTTGCAGAAGGTAATGAATGCAGTTTGAACACAAACATCTCGTTCGAGCACACCCACCTATGCTTTGGCAGCGGCCCAGCGAGAGCTTCACAGCTTAACCAAACCAATAGTTGCTGTGAAATAGGCTCTGTCGAAATCCTAGTTTCAAATTATGACGAGATTATTTTTCATGGTTGCCTTACCATTTAGGCAGCCATTTTTGTTTGATGAAACTGTCTGTAGTGAAATAGAAAATTTTCACTGGTGGTTAACTACGTAAAGTAGGCTATACGTTATGTAGCCTATACGTTTCCAGCAAAATGTATTGCTGGCCATGGAATATGTTGTTCATATTTTCTGTGTTAGTTTTTCAAATCATTGCCAATTACTGGGCGGCAGCAGCAGCTTACGATATGGATTCAGGTAAGGAAAGACTGAAAAAAGCATAACTGTGCTTATTTCCATTCTAAGCGCTTGAAGAGGTGCTGAACTAATCCTCGAAATGACTAGCCTTAAACACTTGCGCACTCTCCTTCCTGCTTCCACAAAATCCTATCTTGGTGGACTCTAACACAACAAGACATTACTGCTTCAGAGACCTGTTTTGAAAGGTCTTTCGATTTAACAAGCTGAACAATCATAAATTTACAAGCTTAAAAATCATAAACTTTTTTTTCTGATTTAGCGATCACTCTTGAAAAATTTAGTGGTTTTTGAGTGGTTTTGACTTTGGCCCTAACCCCGAAACTGTGGCTTTGACGGCAATGCTCCTTGCTACACACACTACATCTGGAACCTAAGCGAAGATTACGAGTACTGTATTACTGTTTTTCAATAAGGAAGTTTTCCACTTTAAGTGTAAACAGCTCCGCGGCAGCTCAGTTTCCATATTGTCGTTTCGTGCCAGTTTATATGCTGGGTTTCATTAACCATAAATCACGTTGCGCTGCATGTGAGTGATGCGGATTTGTGATATCATTTTGCTTTCTTCGCGGCATTTGAACATCTGTTCATACAGTGTTTTGGCTTGTGTAACGCATTTAAACGTTTTAGCGATTGAAACAAAATCAAATAACTATATCCAGATGCAAATATGTATGAAGCTCTGCTAATAAGTGTCGACCACTTTAAACAACAGCTTTTTACCAACGTCTACATTTTTAAGCAATAAGACAACTTTGTGTATTAGCTCAACTCCTGTTACATTAACTATAGATTTAAGAAGCTGGAATATGCTGTTGGGAATCATCGTTGTAACAATGTCTTTCATCAATCTCGTTTGCTTCCTGGTGATTGCCTACGAAAAAATCTTCAGTGAGAAAAACGAGAACTGGATTCCCTGGATATGGATATATCGTTCCTTTTTAGTAACTTGTAAGTTTTCTGAGAGATCAACACTTTTTAACAGTGGGAGGGACGAATCTTGCGAAGAGCTCTCAAAGGGCGAATAACTTAGATTGGAAAAAGATCAGAAGCATTTACTTTTTTACTTACTACATTATTATGCACACCATTGCTCTCTGCAAAATCACAGTCAGCATCTGCAAAGATGTACAACGCAACAGCTATTCCTTTGCTGGGTTTCATTATTAGGTCGTGAGTCTGGAAATGTTATTTTCGCCACAGAAAAACACTAACTATCTGCCATTAATTTACAGTTGTTCTGGATGTTCTGGAAGATTTCACTTTATTTTTCGTGGACAAGCTGTACGAGAGTGTTTTCTTCACCGAAAGTATTTTGGTACTGTTTGCTTTGATTAACGTGCTTGCTTGTCGGATAACACATTTTTTTGACCCCAACATTCTATGCGGGATCTCTAAATACAAGGTGCTTATTCAAAACATTAAAGCTCGATCAAACAACTGAAACGTTTCTGAGCTTGTACGCTTCACTTGAAACAACTACAAAGCAGCTTTGATGTATTGCACATAACGACGCGGCAAGTTACAACTGAATCTTTGAATAAATCTCTTCCGGCAAAGCATCAATTGAGCGCTATTTTAAAATTTTTTAAAATAAACTAAAATGCTTCTTTCACGCTTCCAGTTTTTCACAAGCGTATCGACAAACCGCGGAAACGCATACTGCTAGGCTGTGGCCGAATATGTCACGGCTTGGGCGTCGGGAGGAGCCTTGGCCACCCTGGATTTTGAAATTTAATATTTTACAGTTATCCCTTTCGTACAAACATGTTTTTCTATTAGTTTCGGACTTAGTAAAACGAGATTTAACCACTGTTGCCCCTCCTTGGAAAAAACTTTTGGCCACACCCTGGAAAAATCCACTATTGCCCCCCTGGAAACAATCCTTTCGACGCCCATGGGTCACGGGAAGAGGGCTTCCCGTGGAAACTTTGATCGCCCTTGTTCGCCCCAGGAGGAAGTAAAAATGTTACTTTTAAGCGTTTTCAAAATTTTGTTCTTCTCTACGAAGCACGGGCAAGGGTTCCCTGTTTCAACACGTTTACGCAGTCATTTTATTTGAGGTTGGTTTGATGAGATGCTGTCACGAACGATTTTCATTCTTTCAAAAACATTGGACAAGCGGACGCTTTGTCCTAAGTTTTTCGAAAGGCACAAGGTGTTTGCATTGACCTGCATCCGTGCAGTGTTATCTATATTCTGAAGACAAACCTAGCATGTGTGGTATGACGCTTATAAACGGACCACAAGCCGATAACGCATAATTGCACACAGTTCTACCTTACTTTGAAGAAAAAATGTACCAAACTACCAAAAGAACAAGCAGTTATTTCTTGCTTTCACTTCCCTTTTCAATAAAGAATTACTATATATTTCTTCAGATTGAAAATATAACGCAGATTTAAGTAACGTGTTGGTTTTTGATTTGCATCTTACTGGACTCAAGTTTTCAAAGCCAATTTTTCACCTCAACTAAACTCCTAGCTAAGCCGATGATAGAAACACCAGCTGGAATAACAAAGATGTAAATGATGTAATAGATTCTAAATGCCAGGTAGAAGATGGAAGTATGATCAAAACGTTCACTCACAAGATTTATCCTTAACGTTTCTAGTCAACGACTAAAATGTGTCTGTCCAAAAAATGGATTGATTATTATTTCTTGTATAAATGAACTCTGCATTGGACCAGATGTGAATGGCTACCTATCAACTGCTGCTAAATGTGGCACGAAGCGCCTGAAAAGCTTAGAACGGCTAAGTTTGATCTCTTTGTGCAACGCGCAGCTAACAGCCTGCATTGCAGTTAAAAAATCTCTATGACTGTTCAAGGATGTAGCTAGACCAAAGTTTGCGGAGGCCAAATACTTGACTTTAGCGAGCAACAGTTTTTTTGGGGGGAATACCTTGACTTTAAGCGAGCAACGCAGTATTTTGTTTGGGACACTGCCTCTCAAAGCACAAAATGACAAGATATGCTAGAAATTTGGGGGGCCTTGGCCCCCCTGGCTACGCCTATATGACTCTTCCATCAAAGAAGACAAGGCAATCAACCTTAGATGTCTTAGAAACAATAACTTATTTCTGATGGATTCCTGGAAACAAGGAAACTTTTTTTGCCAGTGCTTGGCATTGGTAGTATTGCACATCCAGTAGCGTCATTTTAAGAGAGTACTGAAACCCCGTTCTTGTAACGCTTGTTATCAAAAATCCTGAGACTTTTTGTTTCATGTATTTCGAAACCGTAAAAAATCTGCTTTGTTATGATATTTCCTAACTTTCGGAGACAAATCGAGTAGCGTATGAGTTTTTTCGAAGATGTCCTTGTGAGCCCATAAGTAGACGATATGAGTCTCTTGTGACCCGGAGTCACCTGATGTGTGCTTCATCAGGTACACGTGGTAGACATTGACCCACTATGCGAAATTTCTTTGCAGATACGGCGTCGGCATGTCGAGGCTTGCAGTGGATACCTAAATCCTGAATTAGTACGAAGGCAAAACAGATCGGAAAAGCGCGTAACGTTTTCTACGGTCAAATGGAAATTACCCTCACAAATCAACAGTCGGATGGCGTATTGTATACGAAATTAGTGTAAAACTGGTATTTCGCAGTGCACATGCGCTTTTTTTATGAAAATGAGCAAAATTTTTGCAACAAAATCAAAAAGATTTCGACCGGACCTTGCGCAGGTCACGTGTCTCAGAAAAACGTATTCTAATTGTATGGACCCTATCATCAGACCCGTGGTAACCTGCACGTGTTCTCGCACTCGACGGTTGCCCGAGCGGGGTTTCAAAATGGCATGCTCGGTGGATGCAGCTGTGCGATCACGATTCTTCAGTCAATGTTTAAACACTTTTGATTGCAAGCAGCAACGCTAGACAAAAACTTTATAGTTATTTGTTAGTTAAAGAACTCACCCTACAATAATGGCCACATGCAACTTGTTGAAACGTCGCCGACCCAAGCTTAGTATTGCCAAAGCACCTGCTCTGCCATCTTGTGGTGATGATTTCAATGACAATAGAGAACTGAAAGTTTCTGTAAGTAACGAAAGGTCTTAACGTACAAACTGGATACGAATGCTTCTTGCGGCATTTTTCAAAATGTTTCGCGCCAAACTTAAGCATTTCTGCGGAAATTTAAAAATGTTTGAAAAACATTAAATATTTCAGGAAGATTTTAAATAAAAGTTAACAAACTCCTCAAAATTTGTTTAAAATAATGCTTTTTAAATACTTTAGAGAAATAATGTAGTGAAAGAACAGGTTTCTTTACCTCTGCTGAGTGCGCGGTGTTTTATTATTCTCCCGGTTGAGCTTGCATTGGCAAACGGTCCTTGCTTGAAGTTCGCCCTCACCCAGAGACCTCTTCTTTTCAACGAGTCTAACACGTGCTTGGGCAAGTTTCTCCACACCTTTTCAGGATGTGGGAACAATATACAAACAGAGTTTCAAAAAGCCTTATTTCCAGTTTGAAAAAACTTGACAGAAAAGATTTTTGTAATGCCTGGGTTTGCATTTGTCTGAATTTGCCTTTTATAACTTCTGTGAATATATTTTGTCACCAAACGTGTCTAACTCTTTCGACTGAAAGCTGACGTTTGTCGTTATTCTGTGAAAATTGAACAAAACAAGGAATATTGTGGTGGGCATCAACTGGATTGCAGAATTAAGATTGACGATGATGCCAGCCACTGCACGCAAGGTTTAGTTAAGGCATATGCCATGAATTCATAGTCGAAGCCGCACCTGCTTTTAAGATGAAGAGAAAAGGAGTGCCCTTAAATATCTACGAACAACAACGCTGATAATACCCATTGCTGTGACGGTCAGATTAAACCCCTTGTTAATTTATACACTTGTGAATTCTGCCAAGTGGTCTGAAAAGTTACCGCTAGCAAACGTCAGTTCTGTCTACCTGCAGGTAAAAATGCGAGATTTAATTCGAACTGCAGCTGATATAATCGATTTAGGAGTGGAAGATGTCTCTGATAGTTGCTTAAGTGGACGGAAACATTTTAAGTCGCGTAAGAGGGTACTTGGTGCGTGGCAGCAGAGAACAGCCAAGTTGTTCTGATGAAATACTGTTTTATGCCCATGAAAAACTTGTACTCGAAGACAATCTGGGTCACTGCAGTGGGCTGATTGATGCAAAAATATTACTCTTGAAATAAAAGACGTGATTGATAGAATATACACTTGGATGGATACAATCTATTTGAGCAATAGAGGACAAGCTGTGGTTGAACGTATACGTAGACCAATGTTTTCTTAAACTCCAAGCAGGAGTGGATATTAGACGGCAAATTTTTTTCAGAAAGGGCCTCGAAACATCGCCACTGCGAAAGGTAGATGCGAGACTAAGTGGATAAAAGAAATAGATTTGCTGTACATTTCAATTTATGAACTGAATTCAAGAGCATAATATACATACGAAAACGAAATAATATACATGCAAAAAGTTAAATGTGGCTCTAGAGTGGTTCATAGGCTTTTCAAAAAAACAATGCAAAAACTAAGTGCAAAACCTCAAAAGAAAGTCCCGAGGCGACCGCCTCGTTCGCCTCCCCTAACATCATTCCCTGACTCCAAGTTTATTAAAAACTAATTTTCACCTGCTCTTCATTGGCCCTAACCAAGCTCTGTTGAATAGACAAAAACCTAGAAAGACATACTGAATGCCGACAAAAGACACTCGTGCGCTTGCACTGCAAAACGGTAAAATGTCATTCGTCATTGTAGGCTGAAATGAAACATTTCTTTCCTTTTTTTTAAACAGGGCTTGTGGGATATTTCTCAGTATGAGCAAAACACATCTCATTTCGGATTAGAAAGAACCAGTATCTTACCAAACACAAAAGATGCCGATCATGCTTTGGTAACTCTTTACTGACATGACTATAGAGAATTGCTCCGTCATGGTCATTGATTATCTGCACACTGTGAGGCTGAGAGGAGCTAAAAAATAGAAATTGAAAGAAACAGTGAAAGAAGGTTGTAAAACAAAAATGCAAGACATTAAAATGTTTCAGGAAAAATCGTTTGCCCAAGCAATATTAGTTCAGATCTGTTTCCATCAGTGAAGGTCTTGTCATAGAAACTGTAAAGAGCCGTTCTGCTTGTTTATTGCTTTGATAAACTAATAAACTATGCAAATTATATAATAATATATGTTGCCACCGCAAAACTTAGGCAGCACTGATAGCTATAGGCTGTTGATTTCAACAAGTTTTTTTTATAGTCAGGTTGTTGGTTTCGACTTGAAAGAAATATAATTCACTTTTTGTACATATATGACACGATGTCAAGGAAAATACGCTAAAAATATATACCGCTCACATGTGTTGAAAAGCCAGTGATTTCATTCATTCCAAAACGTTGAGTTGAATTGAGACTTAAAAAAATTTATACTAAGGGACGATTGCGTTAATTTGAGCGCAAACTCAGCAGTACATATGTTTCACCCGAGTTTTTCCTTTGTAATTTCAAAGATTAATCACTTAGTTTTAGACTGTCATACTCTTCAGTATAGACTCCGCAATTTTAGTAACATTTTGCTGAAGGAAGTGCCGCTTAGTTTTGGTGAAATCTGATTGCGGTGTAGGGCAGCCAGAGACAATGGCAAGGGCTAATTTGACTTGCCTAAACCTGTTAGCAGCAATAAAAAAAAGTTCCATCTTTTTTCAAAGGTTTGTCGCGTTTACGAAAAGTCGCCTTTTTTCTAGCATATTCCTAAATCAGCCACACAACATTTCAATGCTGTGCAACATCATATCATCGAAATTTTGAAGAGTGCGTAGCTTTCTTTGCAGTGCAGTTAGGTGACGAACATTCCTCACAAAAGAGAAGACATCCGAAATCATCACAAGAGAAAATCCCATTTTAGCGTAATATTTGCAACTGGAAAATAACTCCATAGGATTGGTTTTCAGGTCATTTCTGAGAATCAGTGCGTCATTTTCGTTGCATATCTAAACCGCTGAACCAAATCGTTAGCAAAAACTAACTCCACACGAAGCTGAATTTGTTGTGAAGAAATTTTAAAATTGTCCAACAGGGCTGGTTACAAGCCACATTCGACGCGAAGCAATACACCAATCAACCTATTGAGCTAAGTTTAATGCAACACTGTAAATGCAGTACAAGAACACAAATGCTTAGACCTGCAGGCTGCAAACATATTCGCCATAAACACACGAATTTGTTATATGAGCAAAATAATATGATCGCCTAAAATCCTAAATACATCAACAAGTGGATTTGGGCTAAGTCTAAAATGTTCATTTTTGAGATACTCTGGACCTGGTTGCAACAGTGNTGTGAAAAACCTGCGCATCTTTGAAATGAATACGTTTTTACGACAAATCCGCAGTCCATGAACAACACAGACATCTATTGCGTTTGGTTGAAATATCTCCTACTCTTTTTTTCGGTTATTCACGCAATACTGAAACAGCTTGCGGATAGAAACGGGTTGCCTTACTATTTTTGCTGAAGCACTCATTTCACTTCATCTTGCTGTTCGTCCAGCGCTATCCGTCCACCTACGCTTATTCAGCAGCAGGAAATGAACTCTGAAGCCTACTGACTTATAGCAGAGCCCGGAAGTTGGTTCCCACCAGGTCACAGTGTCCCAAAATTTTCGAATTTAATAAAAATAGATCCACTGGACAGCACGTGGCATTCTTGTAAGCGCACTATATAGCAAAGAAAGCAAAATTTGTGAGTGCGGTTCTAGCATGAGCTAAGGCTGACTCCTGGCCTATATTTTCAAAATCATATTTGCGATTTCACAATGTGAGCAGACGCCTTTCGTGCTTAGGCTGCAAAGCCATTGCTTAAGTGCGTTTGGGATAGCACATAGCTCTGTACTGAAGTTTGTCAAATGTTCCATGCGCAGCCTAAATTTGGGTAATCATTTTTAGTCTATTCTGCAAGCAAATGTTTAGCTGTAGAAATAAAATATTTCACGATTGAGAAAATAAAAATTAAAAACTCGAATATGTGTTTGGGTTTGATTTTCCACGAATGCAGTGTCCTACAACATTTTGCACCATTCACAGGTTTACCAGTTAAACTCAGCCTTGGTTTCTGCGTACTCACAACGTATGATGAACCGAAACGTGCAAGTCCTGTCTGTGCAAAGCGAAAGTGCATCTAATTAACGGACCACCATCCAAACTTTCCAGCAGTGCTACGAAGTCTGAAAATAAAAAGCCCGTCGTCAACAATGTTTGGAGTTGGAATTTGCCGGTAGTAAAACAAAATCAAATCAATGTTTCAAACACGAGTCTTAGCCTGCCACAAAATAGGATTTCTGGTGGAACTACTGACTGCATAAAAATGAGAAGAGGATTTTATTTCTAACGTGGTTCTATGAAGTAAATTTACTTTCTAATAGCTCATTTTTACGATCACTCGTATAAAACAATTTTTGAAAGGATTTTTTTTCAAAAGAGTAGGCAATACAATAGACTCCAAAGAAAAAATGAACGTGTTTCTTCAAGAATGGCAACAAGAAAAAGTTACGCGCAGTTAATCAAACGCACAAGAGGTAAGACAGAAACTGACAATTTGTTTTGTCATTGTAGCTGGTCCTAGAATCGTCATTGTTCACATTATCTCTGTTGCGTTCTGCAAAATTTCTTTCGGTGTTAGAAAGTTCTTGCTCATTGGAAACTTCTGGAGACTCCGGATCTGAAACGCACGATATGGTTGACAAAAGTATGTTTATCTTGTTTTTTTAGAAAAAAGCAATCCTTTGTGAAATATCAAAGCCAAAGTGCTTCATTGAGGCTTGAATATAATTTTTAATTTTCTCACAAAATTCTTATGCAATTTAGTTTGTTGAAAATTCTTTCTAAGCAAAAATCGTGCGAAATATCCTTGCCGACCTTCAGGACACACTCTGCAACATTTTCCAGCGGGAACCTTCGCGTCAGGGCAGCTCACTGGCTCGCAGTCTTCACGGACGTCGCGGCAAGTTACTTTGCTTGTCTGTGTACCAAAACGTGTTGCAGCCTGGAAAAGTAAGCAAGCATTTTCAAATAGTAATAAAAGTATTAATGATCTTTCTGCGATGCGTTTTTTCAGCGTTGTTTTTGACGATCTCCTAAAAAATCTTAAGTAAGTTGAAATATTTCAAGTCTTCTTGTGCTGGATCACATGTAGATAATAGTATATGTTTGCTAGTGGAGCGGTGCCTGCTTTCAAGTTTCGACTTAATTTGTGACACATCCTGCATTTACCATTATAGTACAGAGATCCTATCTGCTTTAGTGTTTGATCACAGGGATAACGAAATTTATTTCTGCATGAACGTAAACATTCAAACGAGGATATAAGGCTTCAAGCGAAGATATAAACTTTTTGAAAACCTGGCAGTAGTTCAGAGCCGGATTAAAGGGTAAGGGGGCCCGGGGAAATTTTCACAGGAGGGCCCCAATTACGTATGTCATGACGTCATCGTTTGTAAAATTTATGTTTTCGCTGATTCGCAACGTTCTCGTTTGCTTTTTCCAGTAGTACATTGTGTGCCTGCCGTATTAACTCGATTGTTAACCGTCTTTGATTGTAAGCAGGGCGAAATGGTGTTAAAAATTAATGTAAGCTGCCCTTAATTGTAAACCGCACTTGAAAATAGGTTACCTAAGCCTCTGAGACGCATTTGCGACGTTTGCGTACTCGTTCGTTTCCCGTATTAAATGACGCTTACATCACCACAACTGCCTTCTGTTTAGCATAATCCCTCCTGTGGCGGATGTGCACGTGATGCTGAAGAGAATCGAATGCGAAAGACAAATTTGGTTGACAAAACGTAGCCGAGGAAAGACTGAGCGTCATTTATACATTTCGGTAAAGTAAAAAAATAAAAAATGTAAACCGCATGAAACGATGAAAAAGTTTTATAAGCCGCGGCTTACAATCGAATAAATTCGGTGCTCAACTGTACATACAATCAACTACGAGAAGAGAGTTTATGGTATAAACACTGCAGTGTATCCTTACTAAGAAAAAATATTTCCACAGACTAGAGCAGGGGTCGGCAACCTTTCCCTAGTCGCGAGCCGAAAACAAACTCAGCAAGGTATGGCGGGCCGTATTAATTTTCCACCAACAATTAATTCCGTTCCTTTTGCTGTTTACCTGATATTGATGAAGCTTGGGAATTTTTGGAGTTTCAATTATATTAACTCCTGATTTTCACAGTTGATAACGAAAACCCAAAATTCGACATATACACTAGTAGGCTACATTTACAGCACAGTTCGGTTTTTCGTAAGTACTGTAGCTCATCATAAGTAAGCGATACAAGAAGTTGCAAGGAGCTTGAAGGAGAGCAAGTTCATAAAACATAATACCACTAGGCGGGCCATACAGCCATGCAATTTGTAAAGGGGCTGCGGGCCGGATGGTTTTACTTGGAGGGCCGTAGGTTGCCGAACCCTGGGCTAGAGAGTGAGTCGACAAGAAACAACATTCACCTAAACAATAAGCAGAAACAAGAGATTTCAAACAAAAACACCAGAAAAATTACATGTAAATATGGTCATCCAGTCTGAGTGTGAAAGGTGCTTCGAACCTTATGTCGTGTCATGACTTTCACCCACATTTTCAGGTCCTCTGGCTAACGTCATTGTTTTAACGTTGCTGCTTAAAAACTTTGCTGAAAAAAAAAACGTTTCAGTCGCGGCGTTTCAGCTAACACTGCCAGATTCTTGCGTTTTTTATCCTTAGAAACTTCGCCATTTTTAGCTCCTGATGGCTAGGGCCATTTTTGTGACCTGCAAAACTTGATAATACCGTATTTACTCAATGGTAAACCGCGGCTGATAAAGTCTTTTTCTCATCATTCGTGCGGCTTACATTCGAGTGCGGCTTACATTTTTTTCTTACAAAAATATCTAGATGACGATGACGCCCGGTCTTTCCTCGGCTAAGTTTTGTTGACCAAACCCTCTTTTCGCATTTTCTTTCCTCTCCAGAATCATGTACACATCCGTCAGAGGAGGGGTTATGATGAACAGAAGGCAGTTGTAGTGGTGAATCATCATTACCAGGGTTGCCAATCAAACACGCAGCATGCTATAAACGAAACCATCTCAAAGGCTCAGGTAACCTATGGTGAAATGCGGCTTACATTAATTTTTGAACACCATTTCGTGCGGCTTTGGCGGCTTACAATCGAGTAAAAACGGTATGACTTCATTTTTTAGAAAATATGACTTTATATGAGCAAACAAAAATGACTGAGCTAAAGCACACCATACTGTACAAAGAAGCATTACCAGCGAAAATAGCCATAAGATAAGGTAGCCTCATGGTTTGTTGAAGCCCTCTAAAATAAATGGCTTAAAAGTTGAGCAAAACATATACAGTATTTCGTTTGAAGCAAATTGAAAGCATGGTTTATTTCTTTGTGGGAGCAAGACCATGCAGTTTCAGGCAGTGCGTTACATTTCATCCAAATAACTTGGTTCACCTACATCTTTGCCAACGTTGGCACTGTGCCAAAGTGGGTTCAATTTGCAGGATGCAGCTTAGACCTAGTGACATGGGCGTCGGAAGGTTTTTTTTCCAAGGGGGTAACGAGAGGATTTTTCCAACATTTTTCTGGGGGGAGCAAAAGTAGTGAAATTTGTTTTTTCCCACTCGAAACTACGAAAACAACCTTTTTTGCTGAAATTTTCAAAATCCAGGGGGGTGCTAAGGTCCCCCTGCCTCCCTTCCGACGCCCATGCCTAGGGATATAGTAGTCTCACCCGATATTTTGAGATTGCTTTAATGGTTTCCTTATTGAATTAGGTTGAAAATATGCAAAATATGACTTCATGACCTAAAATGGAAAATATGATTTTTTATGACTCCATAACTTTTGTTACAGACTTGTTTGGGGTGCGATTTTTGTTTCAAAAGTCGTTTTATAGTTGCCTGAAGCAAATAAAAAATATCCCTTTTATGACTTTACATGGTCCTAACTGATGGCATTATAGATTTCGGCATCGCGCTAGCTAAACACGGCAATCTCGCTTTCTGCTCTTTCGTTCTGCAAATCGATTGATCAAAAACCTTTTCTGACGGAACACGCAATAACATGTGGTGTAAATGGCTTGACTAGCTTCATATGTTCTTGGCCGCAGCTACATTGAGACAAATAAGGCACTTGCCTCGGTAAACATTCTGGAATGCTGCCACAAAACATTTTGTAACGCTAAATCAAATCATATTTTATTGCGTGCCTGTATTAAAAAGAGCAGCACTGCAGCTACACTGTTGCAACCAGCAAGAAATACCACCAGCCTAGATTAAACAATGGCAGGATATTAGGTTTCCATAAACTACATTTATCAACATTCCCAACTGGGGATGTAATTAACATATTCGCCTCGGTAAAAATTTGACCCTATCTACGGCCATGATGTTTATGATGCAAAGCAAGAATTGTAGCCATCGGAAGAAAAGTGCGTTTTCACCATACGTTACCCTTCATGACGAAACAAAGGTTGCAGTTCGGCTGCGGTTAACACCAGACTGCACAAGAAGTTACGGAATCATTGATACTAAACAGCAACTACAGCAGAACTGGCATTGCTGCTATCATACAAATAGTATCGTTTCCGCGACATTTGTGCTGTAGGCGTGATGCACGAGTAGATGCCAAAAGAACGATTTTTAAGAAAGGTTACAAGCAAAACTTAAATATATTTGCATTGAACAAAACCGAAAATATTTATAGTAAGTAGTGATTACTAAAACTGGCAGAGAGTCAAACTCGCAGAGAAATCATTAATGATACTCAACGCAGCATCGGAATATAGAGTTGTATTCTTGAATCTCTTTTGAATCACGACAATTTTTCAAACGAATATTTTATTTNAAAAAATAAATGTCATCACGGAGGGCCCCCTTGGAGCGCAGGGCCCGGAGCAATTGCCCCCGCTGCCCCCCCCCCTTAATCCGGACCTGCAGTAGTTGCAGACAGGGCCGAGTTTATATAGGCTTAGTACAGTAGTTTTAAGCCTAGGACCAGAAGATCCAAGGGGCCTCCAGCAAACTGTGGCATGCGTAGAGTCAACTTCCGGTGCAAGGTGAGTTCGATAAATATTCGTCAACAATTTATGTCGTAACCAGGGTGAATCCAGCCGGTAAAGTTAGGGGGGGAGATTTCAGTAACATTTGGAAGTCAGGTCTCATGATGGCTTCGCTACTGTAAAAGGGATGAAATATATATCACAACACTGCTGCGACAAAATAATGCACGACAAGATGGTCTTATATCGCAAATGTTGTTTTCCGAATTGTAAAAAGTCATGGTGAACAAAGGTACTTTCGTAGGTTTTAGGAGGGCGATCGCCCCCCCAGGATCCGCCCCTAGTCGTAACTATTCATGAAATATAATCAAATTAACTGCTTGTAACGCTACGGTTTTTTAAATGTATCCATGAATCTCAGTATGATCAGCTGCTCAAGACGCATACAGGCTATAGTGTTATCATTCTCACAGCTCCGTTGGCTGTGTTTACTGAATCGTACCGATTTTTACGTGTGAATGAAGCAAAAGAAACTTGCATTTGTTTGTGCTTGATATGCACCTGGCCATTACTTAAACATATCAAAGTATTTCACATTTCCGCTAAATACGTTGAAACTCGGGATGGACTCGCACTGATGTCTAGGGGAAGGAAACCTTGAGGTTTATTAAAAATAGTTTTGCACCGTGCAGTTCCTAGCGTTTTAAAAACTTTTTTTGTGTGTAACCCACCCTTAATGAATACAATTATTTTGAACTGACAAACAGTATCGAAAAGAAATATATTTAAAACAAACTTAGCGGTATATCGATGCCAAAAATGCATTGTAAAATATAAAACGACTAAATCTGAAACGAGGACTTTTAAAATTTAAGAAAATGTCTCTGACTGAATAAGAGCACTGAAGATGCGTACTTAGTAGAATGCAAAGTAAATAATTTGTATGATATCCACAACAATAGATACTTCTCTGAAGGATTATCCTTTTTAGAGAAACTGGTCTTTAATAGACTGCGTAGAAAACACAAGCACATCAGGCTGTTACATGGAGTGGCGTGGTTACCATCTAGGGCAGCAATCAACGAAGTGAATTGATGAGAATTACTGGCACAGATTAAAATGATATTTACCGCGAACAATATGTTCGATTGATTTCCTCTGAACAATAGATTATTTTGTCACGAAAGACTACCACGACGACCAGGCTTTATGCGCATATTTAGGTCGCCTCTCAGCAGTCTACCAACACACGCTGGGATCGAAACCCTAATCCCAGCCAGTGATATATTCGCTTTTCCCTTGCTTCAGTTACTGTGGGAAAGAATGCACATGTCTCGATGACAGAGGTAGAAAATAATCTGGATTTTGTTTCTGTGTGGCAGATTTCTGCAAACGGCCATACGCGTGGGGTTTATTCATCCTTTCTGCAATCTCGCCATAAAGATTCACACCACCTTTAGCTCAAATCATTGTTGAAACGCCGTATGCGCTGACGGCTTCAGATCCACTGGCGTTCATAAAATAAACAAGGACGTGCAATCAATTTTTATATAGCAGCATATCTGAAGCAAAAGTGCTGCTATTCACATATCAAGAGTAAAAAGTGTTTTAAAATTAAACAGAAGCGCAGCAGTGAACTCCCTCTTCAAGCCTCATTTTGTGTTGAATTTGTTCGGTGCTCATTTACACTTTCAGATTAAACTATTTAATTCGATTTTTGATGGCAGCAACTGGCGGCAGGCCGAAGGTCGAAGATTGCTTCTTGGCGGGGCGGTTGAGGTGAACACTCTTGCCCAAGCAGCGCTAAGGCCATTCACTCAGTGGCTGTGGGTCGAACAGGCCAACCTTACAATTAAGAGGCGGACACTCAACCACTGAGCTATCGCTGCCCCCATGCAGCTTCTTGCTGTTAGGCATTTACTACATAGACTGTACTTCAACGTTCGTCGGATTAAACGGCATGAAAAGATTTGAACTAAGCGCATTTTTTGCTTTTTTTCATTTGTTTCAAAACGTTTCAACGTCATCAACCATGTACACCTTGCGAATCTTTAAAAAAATGATTATCTGTTTTACCACAGAGCTACTCAGAATTAAAAGAGGCAAGAGTTTAATTGAATTGCAAATGCTTTTGAAGCAAAATAGAAGATTACGAGAAAATCTACCAGTATATATGGCAAGCGTTCGCTTGCAAGGCAAAGTTTCTTCCCTGCAATTTGGTGGTTTACAGTTATGCTGACCTTGGAGGAAAACAACGAATTTATAGCTACTTCCTGACTTCAATATTGGCTTTTTCTTGGAAACAACGCATTTTGCTCTTATTGAAACCATCCGTGGTTGGTCAACAAAATTTCAGAATAGCAGCCGATTTTTTACATGCTTTTCTGAGACTTGTATTTTGGAATGAACCACATGCTATAGGCTGATATTGTACACTTTAACCTGATTGTTGGTTTTGCTCAAGCTGGTTAAAACTCACCAGTTCGCAACGACAGGACACACAGAACATGACTCCGAACGTTCGTCCGAGGTTGGGAAACCATGAGGACCCGATCGCATGGTATTCTCCTCCAAAATAACATCCTGCAAAGATTGTCACACTAGTTAAGCACTAAAACGTTGCACGGTAATCGTTGCAACCTGTCTTTAGCTACCTTTCCGCAGGCAGCATGTCTGCGTCAGTCCATTGCTTTTACATCCAACCTGGCCCGTAGCCACGGAGGAGGGCACTGGGGGCAGTTCCCCCCCAAAATTTTTGTGACCCCAAAGTTTGTTGTGCCCAGAAAAATTTGTATAATAACAACAAAAGCTTTTCCCCCTAAAAATGTATTTCCCCCCACCAAACCTTAAAATATGGCTACACGGGCCTGCATCCAACAACTTTTGCGTAGTGTATGTACCCCAACCAATATGTATGTCCACCCACCAAACCTAAAAACCTAGCTACGGGCCTGCATCCAACAACTTTTGCGTAGTTAATCATTGGAAGTCATGCTTCGAACCTGACTGAGACGCTGATCCGAAATCATTAATAAACGCAGATCGAGAAGAAAACAAACAGCTCTTTTATAAAGATCACTGAACCGCAGTGTCTCCGAAAGAAATGCAGCTTACCTTATCAAACTGGAAATTTTACAATTTTGACACCCCTGTAAAAGCACATTTTATCAGGTGCTACACTCAACAAACATATGAGATTTGAACATAATCTGAGCCTGATTTTCATTCAAAGAGGTATGCAAATACGATGAAAGGACTCAACTGGCAGTGAAAACATAGAAACAGTGTAAAATGACTGATATTTTGACAACTGAGCAACGTGTCTTTATCAGGGTCGAATTGAAAATACAGGAGAAAGAAGTGGTTGCATAAACTCCCACAGAGAGGATAGAGTGGTGCTTCAGGTGTATTACCGCAACGAAGTGGAGGAATTATGTGAGCTGATATGAGTATTTTACATGAACGCACTCAACAAAAATATGTGTTTGTTTTCAAGTTTATGCTACTCTCAAACAGCTGCTTCACAAAGTAACAACTATGCTGAAGTATTTTATAATGCTTGTGTTTGATATGTAGTCAATAAACCAAGGGCATTAAACTATTTAACTTGAATTTCATTGATTCAATCCGCTATCATGGGGTTGGGAAAAAGAGGGACAGGGGAGGCCAAGCCCCCTGGATTTTAAAATTTGACATTTTCCTATTACATTTTAAGAAAAAATAGGTTGTTTTCTCAGTTTCAGGAATGAAATTTCACCCATTTGTAAATTTCACACCCCATGAAAAAATCTTTTTGCCTAACCATGGAAAAAATCCTTCCCATGTCCATGTCCGCTATGTCTATAGGCTTGTTGCCAGTTGCAACAGGAATATATCACCAAACAGGCCTAAAATGTGAGCAACTAAGCAGACGACAATTCGATTTTTTCTTATTAGTTGTCTACACTAAAACTAATGTTAACGAATATACAAAGTGCGAAGTTGCATGAAATTTATCGTAAACTCCGTTTTATGACGTATCTCGCTATGGTTTTCCAAGCACATAATTGTGCAGTACTTTTCTGTTTTTCATGAAGAACATGGTTCTTTTCTGTTGACGCGAAAAAGCAAGAGCATGTATCAACGTTGCTCCTAAGCTCTATGAAGTTGTCAGAGCAAACAAAAGGCATTTTTGAAAAACAGCCGAAATTTTAACAAAGAAAGAAACGACCTCGTAACGATGAAAAACTGACACACACTTGTTTTTTCTTCGAAAATCCGTTTTTAGGCAGATACAATTCATACTTTAGGGCAGTTAAGGAGTGTGCAAAAGCCTTTAAGCAGAAGTAACGAACTCTTTCTCAATAATGAAAAAAGACAAAAAAGTGCCTGAAAAATCAAGTATTTCCAAAGTTGGCGGCAGTTTTTTTGAAGTAAGAGTGCAAAGCTTTACTCATAATTCATATCTCCGTATCAGTATGGGTGCGTTGAAAAGTGCCATCTTTTGTGAGCAAACCTTTGCTGAAAAATCTTCAGTTTCCACGCGTGTGGTTTATTCATTCGTTCTTCAATCTCACCATAAAGATTCACACCACCTTTAGCTCAAATCATTGTCGAAACACCGTAAGAGTTGACGGCTTCAGATCCACAGGCGTTCATAAAATAAATAAGAACTGTAATAAATTTTAAATGGCAGTATATCTAACGCAGAAGCAGCAGAAAATGCTATGTTCGCACTGCCGCTTTTCTCTCATGTAACTTTTGATTTTTGTTCATTCTTTTAGGGAACAGGTGCAGCTTTAAGTTGTGTGAGGTAAACCGCAAGAACTGGGACACTTTTAATGTGTAGGCTAAACTACTCTGACATGTTTGAGATGGACAAGTCTAACAAACATTTCTGTTTGGATATCTGCATGCTACAAACGGGCCTGCATAAAAGATCAGATGCTGTTTACAGACACAGACAGTTAGGAAAATAACGAAGAGATTCCAATATAGACCTACCTCGACGGCTTTCCTGTACCAGGAAGTTTGGATCTGTCAAAAACCCAACAACCAACGCAACGTGTGATACCAAGGCCACCAGCGTAACTTTAGCAGTCGCTTTACGTGGAAGTAAAATTCCATCCATTTGCACAAACTCAGCTGAATAGCAACGCAGATACTGATCCAAAACAAATGCTTGGGACAAAAATATGAGTTCAGAGTATTCGGAAATATTTATGCTGTTAAAGATTCAATCAGAAATTGCTCAAGACTTTTTTACCAGTATCCATCCTCTGGATGAAACTACAAGAACCGGGTACACACTGAAACCTGCTGATTTGGGACTTAAACGATATCAACTTCCCAAATACTGGACAAACTGTATTACGACGTGCTCAGCTGAAATAGACCTGGTCCAGGTTAAAACTTTCAACAACAGTGCTTTTTTCATAACGAATACATTGTTGGAAAAAACAAAAAGCTCTAAATCACGGCCAAAGTTTACTGTATTTAGCTGTAGACCCAAACCATAAGAAATGTGCGCGTAAGATTCACAAATTGCACATAAATATATGTTGAACTTGACATTACAACCCATTATCAACCTAAACTCACTCTTCGGAACAAAATTTGAGTGAGAACCATTGTTTTTTTCTGAGAAAAAAGTTCATAAGTACAGTATTTTAATGAGTGTATAAGATAACAAACAAAAAATATTTATTTAAAGATTTGATATAAAATCCAGGAAGGTAATGACTTAAATATGTGAAAATTGTTTTTAGTTTTTAATAGGATCATCCCTTTCAAAAACCTGGCTTCACTAGCTCATCTCCCCTAGCTACAGTCCGAAGTAATGACTCTGTGTACACATAATTCTCGCTAACAAGTCTTGTTCAGCTACTTTGCTATCATCCTCAAAACTCACATTTCTGACTGCCTTTGATTGCCCAGTCATTCCAACAAACTTGTGAAGTTGTTCCTAAATTTTCGAACTCTTTCAAAGTCTTTCAAAAATCTCGATTCAGTCTATAAAACATGCCAGTCCCTTCATACATGTGATCAAGATATGTGCATGGAGCGCAGCGTCTTCCTCCCTTTGGAGCGGTGGTCGAAGAGCACTGTCACAATAGGCATAAAGCCTGATTTTTTTGTTACCCGTAGGAAAGCGGTTGGCCATTGACCTACCAGCATGTGGTCTGATCAGCACAAGACGATGAATTCGTTGCAAAGGTTTTTGTTCTAAATCCGTTGGGCGCAATTTGTGGTGTCCACTCTCGATGAAGATAGCCTAATGGCTTCGATTCGCCGACAAGGTTCATCGCTTCTCTGACACAGTTGGTCAAGTGTCTAAAGCAATAAACCATGGATTCTCAACCTTTTCAAGCATGTGGCCCAATTAATAAACAAACAGAGGGTCCGTGGCCCACCGACTGTGCAAACTTCTCCAATGCGACAACTGTTGCCCATGTACAAAGCAGAAACAAAAACAACTAAAAGCTTTTAATAACACAACTTGGGCTACAATCAATGCAAAGGCTGAGCCTGCTAGCTCAGAAGCAACCCACGTTTTCGATTAGTCTTGCAAAACGTATTCAATTTCATTAATACAAGGGCGTGGCCCGTCAAAAATTCTTCCGTAGCCTACTAGTGGGCCATGGCTCACAGGTTGAGAAACTCTCCAATAAGCATTGTCAATACGTTGACACACTTACACCAGCACTGATTAATTGGTATCGGCTTTGAGTAGGACTGCTCTTAAATCACTATTGGTCAATTGTGCTGAAAATTTTTAAGTCATAGTATTTTATCTTTTCAACTGGAAATCGGTAGAATGATTTTGACCGATCATATAGTTCTGCAGTAAAACATAGGCCGAGGGCGTTTATGGCAGCGTCCTGGATTTACTGGAAAATTTCGCACGAAACAGCGAATACGGTTTCGTAATCCACCTTCTACCAGGGACAACATTTTTTACTTTTTGTTTGTTTTTATGGTGTTTCTTGAATCAAAGAATTCCCCAGAAAATGTTTGTCTGTGTATCCGGGTTTTATATAGCTTAACTGACGGCTCCAGTCCTTCGTATGCATTAGTTGTGTTGCTGAGGTCTTGGGCAATATTATTACTGTACTTGATACTTGTTGTTCAATGGTGCGGCTACGAAAGTGAAAACTGAGTGTGTATGCAGGACCGGCCTTAAGCTGATGCAACTGCCAATGGCGATTCTAAGGGGGAGCCTGGCTGAGCCATGGCCCCCCAGATTTTTGGTTGGCCATCTGCTTGCCCCCCCAGTTTTTTTCTTAATTTCCCATTCAAGTTCGTTTGGTTGACATATTATACAGTAGATAACTTTCGGCCAGCAATATTTTAAACGATAATTTAGAAATCCTCTAGTCTAGCCTGCATTTAATATTTCCCAATGCATGATAAGTTGTGGTGTTGTTTTATTAAACGGTCGGGTAACTAGAGATGTTTATGACGACACACCTGTAGTTGCTCGGGTCCTGGGTGTAATTTAGTCAGACCGCGGTTTATTACGTTGAAAAATTCATTTCGAAACTCAGAAATAGTGGCAGAAATGGGAAGATTGATCTTTGGTGCATTTCAGTGTGAGATGGAACTGGTTTATAGTACTGTCAGCAGATTGTTGCTTGTCCCAATAGCAAAAGGTTTGTAAAAGCATTAAGAATTGGTTTCAGTTAATTTATCAGAATTTATCATGGCTGCAGTATTGCGTTCTGCTGCCTTGTGTATACGACTTCGAAACATCTTACGCAATTGGTTCGTGACTACAGTTTTAACTCTACCCACACATGTCCTGCAACCTCATAGAATTTTGTACGGATTTTCTGTAATGACTTAGAAGCAATTCTTTCGCGTATTTCAGCTCTTTGCCCCGGAGTTCAAACACTTCTATCAGTCAATCACTTGGAAGAATTCACATTCATTTAGTGAAAATGATTTAAAACATCAAATAACTTTGGCAAAGAATTTGCTTCAGAAGGAGTCGAAGCTTCCTATGTTGCTCGAACAATTTATTTCATTTATAGCTACTTAAAAAGCTGCGTTTGATGGTTACTCGTAGCTGCAACTCTTCCCGTTACCAGCGCTTCATGCAAGAGAAGTTTTTCAAAAATGAAATTAGTGAAAACATTTCTCAGAAATTCGATGACCAGTGAAAGATTGGGTAATATTGATCTACTGTCATTTGAAAGGTACGTGCTGAAAAATAGATTTAGGCCTGGATAATTTTGTTGATGAATTTGACAGTGGACGTTACAATCGAAGGATTAGGTTACGTTGAGGTGATGATGATATAAAATTCTATCGTAGACTTTGCAGTAGGGTTGCCAGATGGACGGTATTTCACTGGCCTGGCCGGTATTTTACTGCTAATTTAGCAGAAGCCGGCAAGAAGCCGGTATTTTAAAAACCAATGTCTGAAGCCGGTATTTTGAAAATAAATAATTTGCCGCAACTGCAAAAATAAACTAACGCAGAACTTTTCAAATTATGATGACTATAGTAGTGATTCTTGTCAGGACAGTCCCTTCAGCGAAGTTCATATAAGGGCAAATTGTTACACGTGCCTTAAAAACACTTACTGTCTCTCCGTTGTCCCTCTTGCTTTGTTTAGTCATACTTAGCATGAGGGCCGCAACCAGCGAACATTTTCAGAGGGGGCAGAAGTCACTTTTGGTAAGAATTATGACGTCATCAATGTGCAGTCAACTATGATATGCAACTTTTTTGCAAAAATCACTAGATTCACAAAAAACTAGATATGTAAAAATATCACTACATTGAAAATTTCTGCGTTAAAGTTAACAGTTGCGCTCGAAATCATTTATTCATGTATTTTATCGACTAAAAACCTTAATACCATTTTCAAGTTTGATCATGTTGAAGTGTGGAAAATCTTATGTCGGAAAGCTTCAGGTTTCTTTCAAGAGCTTGAAGCGACAACACTAACGAAATATTTTACTGTAGGCGAGATCGATTAACCTAACATTTAATCAGTATGTTTCTACTGCACTGATCCTGAAAGAAATGGAGAGAACATCGTAGCCAACATTGCATTAATAAACAGCACAGAAGTGAACACAATAAGAAATTGAGATTAGAAAATTTTGTTTGTTCTGGAGGTGAAAATCTTCACACAACGATTCACGCAATCAATTGTTTTTCTGAAAAAGCGGGCTGAAAAGTTAGAAACAACACATCCAATCTTCGAGCACGCAGGCTACCTAGCAAGAACTTACTAGATTACAGTGAAAAATCACTAGATCAGCCCAAAAATCAACAGGCTTGGCACCAGTGATGATCAGCTTACCAAGAAAGAGGAAATGATGATAAATTCAGAAATGCATAAGCTCCTTCACAATTATTACCAATCCCACATACTTTTTCAGCAAACGCTTTCTGTTAATAATTTAGCAGTAGTCTTTTTCAAGTTTTCAAATTTAAAAGCAATAAATCAATCAATCTTAGACATCAGTTAATATAAAAAAAGAAACAAAAGAATACACGACACATTATACAAATAACACATAGAACAACATTCATACCGACCAAAAAATTGCACATGGTTGAAAGCAGCTGCTGGATGTACCTGCTCCTTGTGTTGCCAAAGTTTCAGAGGCATATTTTTTGATAGAGAAGGTGCAAAAATTTTATCTTGATAAACTGTTGAAACAAAATTTTGATCAGGAATTTGTTGCCTGCTGAATGGTTGGTAAAATCCTGCTAGGAAATCAGTAAACTGCTATATTGCAAAATTTTACAGCTAACAGTGATAATATTCTGCTACATTTAGCAGCAAATCAGCTAAAATGCCAACACTGCGTAGGAGTAGCCTGGAATTATAGCCTATGGATCCCTGCACTGAGGTCACAACCACAACGTCACTTTCATGAAATGGATGGTTTCACTTCACAACTAGCGCCTCAAAGCTTGTCTCTTGTTCAGTGTTGGGTGTTTTCGGAAGCATGGTACATTGATTGGTTGATGGTTTTATCATGACACATTGATTGGTTAATTTTCAAAAAATGGTATTGAGAAGTTCACGTAGAAGTAACGCAGTCTCGAGAAATAACTTTTCGTTTGCAGTAAGTGAATGCCATCATGTATGCAAAATTTTCGGCAAGGGGGGATTGCCCGGTTTGCCTGTTCCTGGTTGCGGCGCTGCTTAGCATCTTCTGTAGCCCTAAACATGATCTGTATGAGCATTTCTTCTGACAATTAACCGTGTAACTGACGCAGGTGGGTTTTTTGTCTGAACTACTGTACTACAGCAGGCTATTGCAGGCAGAGTGCAGGAAAACCACAGAAATGGACAGGACGACACACGACAGTGACATTGTAGTGAATAGCGAACCTTTCACAGTCACGCAAGCTGCATTGAACAGACAAATTATTTCGTCAGGAGCTACAGCTGGCTCAAGCAAGGGCCAGCGAATCAACCAGGAAGTCATCTCTCAGCCAGTCTTGTGGTCCAGAAGGTAGTGAGAAATTTTTTGAAGAGTTTCAGGTGAGCTACAAAATGTTTGTTGCAAAATGAAGTGGTTGTGGCACGCAAGAAATTATTATTTGTGTTGTGGTAATTGTACAGGCAATACTACCGTAGAAAAGCAAATGCTATCAAACTGCAGCCTACGGGAAGATATTCGCTTCAGAAATTAATGTAAAATTGGAATTTTACGAAGTGCATTATTTTTTAGAGTTTAAGAAAACGCTTCCGCTCACATTCAACACTGCAGTTGTCGTTTGTCATTTAAAGTAGGTAAGTTTGCTAATGTTTAGCATAGGACTACAGACCATGCTCACAAAGCGTACGTTTACACACTATTTGAAACATTTTCAAACCAACTATTCTCGGAACGTCATGAAAATGTAAAGAAATTTACATGAAAAATAAATGCCTTGTCAAAAACGCGTTCTTTTAAAAAAAGGTTATTTGAGAATCCAGTGCAATACACGCTTACGAATGCAGCCAAGGTCTGTCACTGTTGACAAAATAGCTGGTATTTTTACAAAACACATCTTGCAACCCAACTGTGCAGGGGTCTTCGTGAGTATTATATTCCTTATTGTCTATTTGCCTGAGTCTTTTTAGGTTTAGAGTTAGTGCGTGCTTCGCTTATGGCGAGACAGTCATAAATCAACGCAAGGTTGAAAAGTCACCTTTTGAGGATCAGTCAGAAGAAAGTTAAGTGTCAATATTGAAATGAACGACTTTGTTGAGAATATTCTGCAAAATAAGTTTTCCGCCGGCTGTTAAATTTTGCCATCATGTACACGCCCTAAACGCCGATGCACTGCTATGCTACTTTAAGTGCAGTTCGTGCCGAAACCTCGCTGCTGTTAACTGCATACTGCACTGAATAGTCCTCACCCTATCCACGCTGAAGAAAGGGCATTAAACTCGTAATAGTAGTTGCATAATATTGTTATGGTTACACCACAATCACAAAATGTCCACAAAAAAAACGGATTAGTCAGTAGTAAGCTTCTACAAAAACGGATTAGTCAGTAGTGACCAATCCGTTGCCAGATGGCTTACTTTTGTGCTTTCCAGTAAGGATATTTCGACGAAACTAGTTGGCTATGAACAGCCGACTTGTCTCTGTGTCAAGTTGGAATTCGTGGTTGGAACCATTTCACTTTTATGTGAATTATTCTTTTGTGGGGCTATTTTCGTTCACGTGAGGTCGGTACAATTGTGTGCGGTAAATAGTTGTTTTGTTTTACATGCGCAGTGCTGTGTAAGTTGCATGGTTAGCACAGAATATTCGACGTAGCAGCACACGTGTGCATGGGCGCCGGAAGGATTTTTTCCAGGGGGAGGATTTTTCTAGGGGGGGAAAAAGTGGTGAAATTTGTTTTTTCCCACTCGAAACTAAGAAAACAACCTTTTTTTGCCGAAATTTTCAAAATCCAAGGGTGTCCTCGCCCCCACCTTCCGACGCCCATGCACGTGTGTGATTGCATCTACAGTGGCGTTTAGGTGTCTCTAGTGAATAATAACGTTAGTTTATATTGAACGATATTCACAAGCCTATGTTGGGTTTGATAGGATTAATCATAGCAACTTAATCTTCAAAACAAAGAAAAATCACCATGCAAAATAAACATATATGTTCCCCCCCTACTTTTTCCTTGGGCCCGTAGTGGCCCCCCCACTTTTTTTCATTCTAGAATCGCCACTGGCAGCTACACTGGGCCCCGCGCCTTTAGGGGCCCCGTGCTATGGTGTTTGGGCAGGTTGTGCATTTTTGCTAGATACTCCTTGCTCTCGAGATTTCAGTAGAAACAGTTTATGAATCTCACTGCTAGTAAGCAATGTTCTCGTTAGAAAACGATTAATTTCCTAACTATCGAACGTTATCGAACGTGCTCAATTCTCGTACCAGGACTTGATATATGCGCTAAATGACAGCAAGCATTACAAAACCGTGTCTCCAGTGTCAATATTCCAACCAATTTTCCAAATTTCTGGCTGCTGGGCTGTAACGTTTCTGCACTGATTACAGCAAGACTTCCCCACTTTGCCTTCGGCGTCTACAGAAAAACTTGCAAATTACAAACTAAAGAAAGCATTGCAATTGGAAAAATTATATCCTTAGTATTGCGACACGATAACCGGATGCGGTGCAAATACCTTTACAAAAAAATTTTAATAAACAATTTCAACAAGTTTGCAAAAGTAATTTTAGGCCCAAAGAAAATTCATCCGTCTCTATCAGTCACAATAACGAAACTTAATCTCATAAAAAATTTGTTGATGGAAACCAACTGCTTCGATTGACAAATGTCACTGGCATCTTTTCATTTGAAACAAAATAAGCTCATAAAAACATTCGATATGCCAGCATGGTCCTATTGTTGGTCACTAAGATGTTGTTCTAAGATGCTACAAGTTTAAATCGAAACTTGCAAACATTTTACTAAGTAACGGTAATCTTCTTTCAAGTTGTAAAGCACGCAGCAAACCAGATTACCAGGCAAGTAGATAGCCCACAGGATATGGACAAGATCAACTGGTCAAGATCAAGGTGGACAGAGTCCGAATCTTGCCAAAGGCCGGTTGTGTGGTTGTGCAACAAACTACAAACATCCTTAGCATTTTTACACTCAAACAGTTCTTTTGATAAAATGTAGTTCTTAAAATCTATCGGTTTCAATAATTTGTGATGATGTATTGACAAGATGAAACAGACAGTTGTCTTAAAACCCGATGCATATCGTGATGTGGTCAAAATACGCATTTACCAAAATCTAAAGCTAGAAGTCATTTGAAAAAAAAAAGTTTGTTTCGATTTCAAAATGAGTGTTTTCTGTTGACTGTTTGTCAGAAAATTACTGTGACAACAAAACCGTGTTTGTTTTTGTCTTTTTTGCAACGTCGATCACAGAAACAGGATAAACTTGCGTAAACAATGCATTAACAGATAAACGAGTTTATGTCAGACATGAATTTTAAATATTTCCTAATATTTAAAGCAAACTCCATCCCATGCTTTAACACAAAGGCCGACTGACTTCTTGTGTTATTCTTAGTGTAAATGCTAAGCAGCTAAACGAAGTGAGTAACACATCATGCGTTGAGCATGAATGGGCGATACAGCAGTCAGATTAGTGATTCCGCGATTTTACTACGTCCAGTTTCCGGTACAGCTGACTAACTGTTCTTTCTTAAAAAAAAGTAAAAGCCGAAGTGAAAAGTTACAAAAGCAATGTTTCTGTCTCTTCATTTTGTCCACAACTTTCCTGCTCAACTGCAAACACTGTGCGTGGTGGACAATGACCTAATGATTCCGTAGTTTTTTGTTAAGCCGCGTGGGCTGCTTGGAGAGTTAAAGACAATCGCAGTCTCATCAACGCTTAATTCATGGAAACGTCGAATCAACAGTCTCGTTTTTAAGTAGGCCTAGTTCTCAAAAATTTTGGCCAAAATTTCGGGTCGAGAAAATGGATAAGATGTGCGTTGTTAGAAAAGATACCTGGTCACAACTGTGATTTGGGGTGCATAACGGCTGGATTGTTCATTTAACCTATAAATGAAATGATAGAGACGTTTACCCAATAGCAGTTTGGCCACACGAGCACTCCTGGCGGTAAACAACATGGTTTGATCTTGAAGTATTTTGGCCTCTGTAAACTATGTTGGACTGCCGGCATGCATCTAGCAATTGCAACATAACACTTCTTGCTTGTTTTGTTTTGTCTGGAGCTTTAAAATATTAGCTGATCACTTTTACGCCATGTTGTTGAAACGTCCGTTGCCTAGCGACAAAATCATATGCACCTTTTCAATGGAATATCCCTTAGGATTCGGGCGCCTATTCTGTTGGTTCGTTCAACAAAATAACGGACAATGCTGCATTATCCTCGCGACAAATTTTGACGTCCCGGTGGTTCGAAAGGCTTGGCCCCAACTCGTCCAATCGCAAGGAAACAAGTCGATGTGACTTCAGAAAAGAGGCAATGTTGCGACTTACCGAAGTCCCGCCTGTAAGCCTTTTGCACAGGACACTCTGCAAGACAGCTGTGGAAAGCATTTCACGCCAATATAAACGTAACAGTCAATGTAATGTCATAAAACATGAATGATACTTGTGTACGTCACGGAGGTAAAAAGCAGCAAAGCAGATTTGTCAACACTATCACGGACGATGCCACCGTCCTCCGGGTGCGAAACAGTCGACGCTAACAAATCGCAGAAACATAACCGGGTACGGGGCGAAGTAATGTCCACGCGGAAACAAATCGCAGGTAAGCACCAACCCCTTCACAACAGCATCGCTGCGCGAAACTGGGGTCTTGTGTTGCGGGTGGGGGGGACGCAGCTCGTGTCGTTTCGCGGTATTTACGGACAATCACAGCGCGGCACAGCGCACAATTGTCGAAAAGCTCGACTAGATGCAGAAAGCATCTTCTTGGGAAGCTTGCCGCACAATGGACGCGTCGCGACCCCGGTCGAGCGTGGAAAACTTTCAGCGACGTAATAGCACTAGGAACACACGGACGCTGGAGGCGCCTGTTTCACAAAATATTGCCTTGAGCAAGTTCGCCGCACGCGCGCCACTTGCACTTCGGGGCAAGCCAGTTTTGCGAAGTGGTCGTGTTCAAGGAACGAGCCGAGTCTTCAAGACGCTCTGTGTCCAAGTTCTTGAAGCAGGGAGACTCAAGCAAGCACTTATCTTTTTAACGATCTGGCAGCTTTTGGAGACTTGGGAAATATAACAGCGGCTGAATGTTTCTCATCTGCGCCGATAAGCCTCTACGCAAAAGTCACAGTAGAAGAAAACGTTAATTCTATCACAAGCAGCTGGCAAAATAACTAAAGTTGTCAATAATCGCGTCATAACGTCTGGTTACATCCGTACTGCGTAAGACTTTGACGGTTGCCCGAACTGCTCAACGAGCAAAACTGGTCCTTCGCATGGGCTCGACTTTTTCCCGCGCAAATGCAGATCCGTTTCCGCTGTTTTTCCCTGTTTTTTCACCCAAGTTCTTGTGCCTGTGACGTCACACACAGGCGCGCCAAGCACCGCAGTTTTGTGCGCACACGACAGCCGCGAAACGCCCGTTAAGTTTTCTACGCAGCAATGGAATAAATTCTGGTGATGCAATAATCAGCGGTTATGACGTAACAGCGAGCGACCATACTTGGGGTCAGAACGCGCGCACATTGCACCGGATCTACAGGTGGTTATTGCCATAAGCCCAATCAACTGACACTTTCGCTTCGAAGCTTCGCTGTGCCCAGCGGCCAGTGTATGAAATCATGGAGAAAAGTGTCACTTGCATTCATGTAATGTTTGTTCGCTTCTGTGTCATTGCAATTGTACGAAAGGTCAGTGAGGTCGTTTGCAAGCTTTACCTATAATGCACGGATTTTACGTCGGCATGGCAACACAACACGGGTTTAAAACGCGAGGCACAAGCAGCTGACGCGACAACGTACCGAGATAGGGGACTGCCTTGGTCCATTGCATCATCAGAGGCAAAGCAATTGCAAGACAGCGAGCGGGGCAGTTGGCGCAAAGAATGATATGATAAAGAAGTTTTCCTTCATCGCTGATCTGCGCTTGCTACGGAGTGAACAAGAAGCCAAACGACCATATGAAGGAATGGCCGCAAGAGGGGGTTTGCACTGGAATAGCACAACGATTGAAAATCTTTTTTTGATCGGTGTCCTCGAGTTCTACGCGTTTTCGTGAACAAAAGCAGATATCGCATGTGCTACTTCTTTAAACGTGACGACAACTGTTTAATTTTTTTCGTCACTCAGCGTCTTATCCCCGAAACGGCTAGGTCCGTGGATTGGGACCAATCAGCGTTGTCGAGGCCGCGTCTGTCGGATGCTTGACAGAAACGTATCCTGATTGTGTTGGAAAACTCCGAAAAAGGGCGAAACGATCCCGATCAGTTCACCAGCAGGCACAGCACAGACAAGCGATCAAGAGAAAAAAACAAGCAATTGCACTTATAGTATCCTCACACTGCACAGGTAGAACATTTTTCAAACACGTTCGCGGTGATTCGGTCGCGCTGAGCAGAAAAAAGGCGTGACGTAACAGAGAAGTCGTCACACACGTGCATTGTTCAAAAACATGCGACACGTGAGAGAGAAAATCAAGGCGACAAAAATGCAAAAACCATGCCGCGATTTTTAGGCAAGCGGTTTGCTGGCGCTGCTGCAGAAGAGCGAGGAAGAACCAGAATCAATCATTTTTGCAAACGCGTTAAGTTTTTCCGCTTCTTTGACGAATTTTTAGAAACCTGCTTGTTTGTTCTAATCCGTGTCCGAACAAGACGCGGAATCGGAAAAACGCGTTTAGCGAAAGCGAGTTGTTGGGGGCGCAGATGCAAGAAGATGTTCAGTGAGTTGACCTTTGAAGACGAGCACTGCAGTGAATATTTTTGCTTAATAACGGCCATCGTAACATTTGCAAACATTGCTACGCAACACTTCTGATGTCAAAACTGTTGTTGACTGTTGAGATGATCAATGCAGAAATCGCACAACACTTATGTTTATCATTGTCATGTTTGCTTTTCTGTGAAAATTTTGACCTGAAAAATAATAGGTAAAAAAAAACTGTTCGGAATTTGAAAGATGCACCAAACGCTGCAATACATTCAGTTGAAATCCTTGCAGGCGAAGTATAAAATTGCCACTGCTGTTGTTCACGAAAGGCCCAAAAGTACTTCTACGTCAAGAGCTTTTCGTAAGAATCACAAGTCTAGCGTCCCACGTGATTCTTCTTTGTTCTGTTTGCCAGGGCGATTTCAAATAAATAAGTCCAATAAAAATAAGCAAGTCCGATGTCAGACAACGTCACAAGCAACTGACCGACGAAGGCAAAGGGCAACGACAAGATCTTCAAAAGCAAAGTCGTTTTGTCATCGCGTCCAAGAGGCAGTGTTCCAGCAGCAGGGAACTATCAGTTGCAAGGACGCGCCAGGCAGGAGGCGGGATTGCCAGGTTTCAGAACAAGAAGAAAAATACACAGAAGATATTGACGCAGATGCCGGAAGCAGAAGAAGGGGAATTGTGCAAAACCTTCATCATCCACGACTGAAAGGCTGCGCCGAACATCTAACGTAGTTTTCAGCCTCTTCTATTGTTATTATGGAAAAGAGCAGCAATGAACGGAATGAAAACAAACGAATAACTCTTGTCGACGATTTCGAAAGAAATCATCGTAAACTGCGCATTATTCAGGAAAGAAAAGGCAACGGATTGTTTGCCACACTTGGCGAAGAGAGAAATGCACGTGGTGAGCGGCCGTAGGCCCCATGCGAAGGCCACATACCACTATGCCGAGAGCTGCAGCACCTGAAGCGTCAGAGCGGAATGACGTACATGATCGATGAGCGCCAAAGAGAGCAGTGATCAAGTCTTCATGCGAGAGCACCACGAAGGCATCGCAATTTCTTGGAGAAGTCGGAACAGCCGTCGACAACTCGTCCACAGCATGTCTCGAAGAGCCAGCGACCGTCACATCTCAAGCGATGCGCTACGCACGTGCTGACAAAACCGACTTGTGACGTCATAATTTCGTCTCCAGGATTTCCCCATCGACGTCGGGTGGCAAGACGCGGACCTGCGTCGCTTGGCTTTGATAAAAAACCTCCCCTTTTTCGAACGCTTTCAGCTGCGGGGGTTTCAGCACCGGACTGTCGGTCGAACTGAGCTCCTCGTCTATTAAAATAAACACAAATAAATAAAAAGGCTAAGAATTATGGCATCGGATAAACACAAATAAAAGAAACATGGATGCAAACATAGCCAGAACAAGTGGCGTGCGTAAAAGCGGGCAGGAACAATTTATCAAATGGTTAACTTCTGAATTCTGCGGGAAGGAATACAATTTTCTAGAAGGGTCACCATAAGAAATAATTCATTTACGATTAAACTGCTGAGTCATAATCTGATATTGCAGGCAGATATAATTTTTCAAAAAGTTGTCGGCAAGCAGTTCAATTCATACGGAATGGGAAAGTCTATCGTGAGAGACCTTTAACCGACAAGGGAATTTTTTCAAGGTAAAGATATACTAAATACTTGATCTTAAGCTTTGCCTGGGGACAGCTATGCTCACCATCCATATCCATTTAAAAACGCAGGACGAAGTTTCAAGTCAGCAGGTCAAGAACGACACGCAACAGGTCGAAAACACGCAACAGGTCGAAAGCAACACGCAGCAGGTCGAAAACGACACACAAGGGTCAAATACAACATGCAGCATGCCGAAAACACGCAGCAGGTCAAAATCAACACAAAGCAGGTCGAAAACAACACGCAACAGGTCGAAAACAACACGCAACAGGTCGAAAACAACACGCAGCAGGCCAAAAACAACACGCAGCAGGCCAAAAACAACACGCAGCAGCGACTCACCGAACTCGCTTGAGCGTCGCTTCATGAAGCGGTTGAGCAGCACGAAGGGCAGGTGCAGCGACCCGGAAACCAGCGGCATCACCTCCAGGGTTGCTGACTCGACCGGGCACGCCGTCGCCACGCCGCCGCTTCTAGCCTCGCGCGTGCCCGGCATGCTGAGGATACCGGTGCTCTTGCCGCACACGGCCCACCGCGCCCGCGTGTCCACGACTGCATCAGGGAAAGCAGTGAGTTGGAATCGGGAAGAAAGCTTTTGTGAACTTGTGCGTGCAACAACTCTTAACGGAATCCCCAATGATAAATCTGGGGGTTCCCAGAACGACAAGAAGGACCAGCACTTTGACTAATGATATGACCGCAGATGAGGGGCTCTCACCAAGCCTTCAGGAATAGGAGCCCCGGGGTTGGAGAAGTTAAAAGCCACTGGACCAGTGAAAGGACAGGAGAAGATTTTGCAACACGCTGTTGTCTTCAAAAATCAGGAATGTGGTTTTGACACCAAACACTGTGGCAATGCGACCATTTTGCGAGCAGGGGTTATTTTTTAAACAACGTGAAAAACACGAAGCCATTCAGAAAGGCTGATTCCTTCGTCAGCAAGAACTCGTTAAACAAGAGATAATTCATTGACACGACAATAAAAATAGTTTTTTCGAAACGTACTGTTTGATTTTGATTCTATTGTCCTTTTTCGAACTTCCAAATGAACCGAAAACGACAGATATGAAACTTCATTGATCGATTTCCGAAAATTTTGCAAACAGCACCAACAAAACAGCTGCACNTTTTTGACAACAGTTGCCAGAACTGAATCGTGTCTTAGAAAAACCAAAATACCGTTTCTTNAATCATGACACTGCGTGTGAGTTTCAAAGACGCATTGTTTCGTCATAAACGTTTGTCGAACACACATTATCACGCACAGCATCCGAGAAGACCCACCTTGAAACATCAACAACTGTTGACCGCTGGGCGTGTTCTCGTGACCGGAATCGTCCCGAACACGAGACACCTCCACACGCAGTGACGTCATGCAGCCGCTACGCAACGGCTGGGCGTCATCAGTTGCGCAACTGACAACGTAGATGGGCTGCAAACGAAGAACGAGTGTTAGAATGTCCGTCTGTCCAACACGAGCCGCGGGCGTGCCCACTGCAAACTAAAAAGCAACATCTGCTTTCCTCGTTACATGCAGTGAAGTAGTGCGGAAGAAGTCAGTGCTGCAATCTTTTGCAGGTTTCCTAACTCCTACCCATTTTGGAACACAAATTCTCCGACTTTTTCCCGACTTAACTTTTGCGAATGACACACCCAGGTTAAATACAGGCACTATAGAAGATAGCTCGATGAAAGCAAAACTTATTAAAAGTATCTCACCAAAAGTACCAGAATAAAATTTTATTAGAATGCATGTCAAAAAAGCAAGTCTGGAAAAATATTTCCATGCTCCATACTAACAGACCCAAAAATTTGTTGCACCTCACAAAACAGCTGCACCCGATGAGTCACCCCATGTAACCTCCGCAAAATGAAAGGCGCTCCGTTGTTGCTAGGTTACGACAGACGAAGTATGATGATGATGACCAAAAACGTCTGTTTACCTGAACATTTTCCACTTCGAATTTGTAAGATGACGTTGACTTGACTTCGTCGCATTCGTCGACGTCATTAACGCGTGACACAATGTCGACGTCGAATTGCGCGGACACGTGGGCGATGGCCGGGGACACGGACTGCAGCTTCCAGCCGAAAACGCAACTTCCGCTTTTGCTCAGCATCTGAAAATGAACGCTCGATACAGTGAAACCGGATATAACCAGCGCAAGCCAGAACAAGAGAGATCTCTGTTTCGGATGCATGGGAATAGATCCGAAAGTATGTTACACTTATTGAAACAAAAAACCCTAGAACATATCACAAAACAAGCAAGATTGGGTGGATGCTAATTCCCAGCCTATACTTACGCGTCGCTTCGAGCCACACAACGAGGTCGTTCGCACGCCTCTGACTTTTGAAAGAGTCAAGCGCGGATTCTCCAACGTTAAAGCGGACGACGTTAGGTTGTCGACGGAAACTGTGATTATTTGACTGTTGTCATGGCGACCACACCAGGAATGGGAAAATTCTAACGGAGGGTGACAAACCAACGAAGACGTTAGTCGTGCGTCGTCGCCCCAGGGCGTCGTTATGGTAACCTGAAATGGTAACGGTGTCACGAGGTAATGCCGATGTTAAAGAAGGTCAAAGCTCTTCATGATAAACAGGTGAGGACTTCAACAGTAGATTTTTCCGATCTGATTAAATCTATATGCAGCCTTGAAANTTGGGGATTTTGAACTTGAAGGGTTAAACTTTTTCAGTTACCACGGAGAACGATTTTTTTGCCAGATCGGATTTTTTTGCCAGATCGGATTGTGAAAGGAATGAATAGATATTTCCAAGCAAAATATGATCAGTGTAGATTACGGCAGCTGCGCAAAAGCGTTGCGACATCTCGATCAGATTGGTTCAAGAACAACAAAGTGCAGCGCCGAAGTTGATTTCCTGGTCACTGCAGCACCAAGGTCACTGCAGGTCAAGGTCACTGCAGGTCACTCCTGTCGCATGCGCGGAGGAGCAAACAAACCTTCAGATCAGTGGTTACCGGGTGCCCCGGCGAATAATCAGGGGGATCCCCGGAACGAATGCAAAAGTGTTTTCTTTAAATCCCCAGATTCACAAACAACAACCGGCACTTTGGCAAATGACATAACCGCTGACGGGGGGGGGTCTCCAAGGCAGTATCTTTAAGAATATGGGTCCCCGGGGATGGAAAAGTTAAGAATCGTTGCTATGGAGTCTTCCCACTTACGTCATATGCTGTTTGCACGGGGGCCATATTTTGAGAGGCCGGAGGTGGAACTGGAAGGCAGCGGTTGGTACCGGCCTCTGACAAGGATGGACCGTGTCGGACGAAGCTCTTTGAGTGCTGTCAAAACAATGCACTGAAAGACTGCGTACATGATTAATAGAAAACACTGCGCACGCTAAAACTTAGTTCGCCTTGAATTGATAGACCAAACATTTGCCGTTTTTCACAAAAACAAGCTTAACAAAAGTTAAAAAATTGCAGATTAGACGCGGTTTTAACGTTTTGTATCGACTCAGTCTACCTGCTTTATCGCGGGCTGCCTTCTGACTTCATCGTCTGATCCTTCGTCTGAAGTGTACTGGTCACGTGACAACGCCGCCCAATCAGATTCCGTTCCGGCGACTTTAAGCGACGCGGGTGAAGCGGACCTTGGCGTACCGGCCGCTCCCGAGTCGCTGTCGTCCAACGTCACTTCGATCAGGTCGTCGTTGATGCGCAACGAGGGGGTCACAAGGTCAACGCCGCCAGCGGGCGCCGTGGACCAATCGTCAAAACGGGCCTTGGACCGTGAAACGTCGTTGGGAGTTCTGGAACGGGCGAGTCTGTTCCTGAAGTTGATCTTCTTTATTTTGAACGTCTCTTTAAGATTTGCCAACCGGTTGCTGCGAGCGACGGGCGCGGTGACGTCATCGTTCGCGTTCAGTTGCTCGTCGCCCGTCGCGACGTGACTGTTCGAGTCTTCGCGTTGGGTTCCGGTGACGTCAGCGTCGACGTCAGGTGGAGTGTTGGCTTCCTCATCCGCCGGGACCTCGATCGTGATCACGTCATCGACTTCGGACAGCGGGACACGCAGCGAGGCGCCGGAAGCGCGATGTCGATGCTGGGTCTTGGGTGACGTGGGGTAGGTGGCGGGTGGAGCGCTGTGGGTGCGGCGGTGCCCGCGANGGTTTTCTGTCCAAAAAAAGTAGCGGATGTGGGAAAAGCTACTTTTTCGCATTACTTTTTCTNAAAGCTACTTTTTCGCATTACTTTTTTCTAGGTGGCGGGTGGAGCGCTGTGGGTGCGGCGGTGCCCGCGACGGTTTTCTGTCCAAAAAAAGTAGCGGATGTGGGAAAAGCTACTTTTTCGCATTACTTTTTCTATCCACTAGCATGGCATAGGAAAAAACGCGAACGAACAGTGTTTACAGTTGTACAACTACAACCGCGGGCGTCGCAAGGGTGGGGCAGGGCGGTCTTTCTCTCTGGATTTTGAATGTTGACATTTTGCTATTACCTTATTAGTAGAAAAATGTTTCCTTCTCAGTTTCGGAGTTGGTAAAATGAAACTTCACCACTGTTTGCGCCCCCCATGGAAAAAATCCTTTTGGCCACCCCCTGTAAAAATCCACTGTTGCCCTCCCCCTGGAAAAATGCTTCCGACGCCCGTGACTACAGCGCACACTTTCCACGTTGCTCTATTTCCGAAAAGACGACGACAGGTCTGGATTTTGCACACTGACGAACAAAGAGCAACGTTCAACAAACGAACACTAGCGCACAATGCAGAACATGCGAACAGTACACGGTTTGGAATTTATATACAGCACGATTGATGCACAGACAAAGACGAAGCTTCCACGGGGAAAAAGTCGGAATCAAGATTTGCTTGCGACGGGACTGCAGTTGGCCGAAAACAAAAAGTCTGGCCGGAAACGGGATTATTTAAATAACTTCTTTTCAAAGTGCGATTTTGTTGCAAATACACTGGAGCACTGACAGTTTGGAATTTTTGACCTGTCACGATTTGGAGCGCAGGGCATTTTGCACAAGGTATTTTGATTTTTGTGCACAACTCTTTTCTATTGTTATGAAGCTTTACGAATTGGTTTAAACAGATTTTGCATCGTTACAAAACATCCCGCAAGGTAAACCGTTGCGTTACAGTACCAAAAGTCATATTATATCAGCAGGCAACAAACTTTAAAAGTAGCTGTACAAGAACAACTTAAGAGCCAGCTCAATTTCGGTGCATGGCAAGAATTCTGACACAGCGCAGTCGACGCTTTAGGTCTTCGTCGTTACGATCTACTGTTTCATTTTCCGTCTGCCGTTACGTTTCTTACCTTGTGCGAAGGCAAATGGCAATTAAAGGTCTGCCGACGAGAGTAAATGTCTTGGAGCAGTATGCAAAATTAAGAAAAACCGCGATAAAGCAAAATTTGCAAGGACTTAAAACTTGTACCTTTTGCTTGCACGTACAGGGATGGGCGGCACACGCAAGCGAGCTGGAAGACGATGGTGGCGTGATGAGGAGTTTTGGGCAATTTAAGACAAACCTTGCTCCCGTCACCATCGGAGGGCAGAGGTCTTGGCAGCTCTTGCCGGCCTTCCTCTGTCAATATAACAAACAATTTGAAAGGCCGACGTAAAGAATGCAAGCAACGCAGTAAAAGCTTGGACAAGACGTCTCACGCCGCGACAGCTTTCCAACGTCTACTAGCGTTGAAAACAAGCAACCAACACGCTCCTTGGAAATGTTCAGTCTCAAGCAGCAAACCTTCTTTCAGATGGACGGAGCACTTGGCAACTGCCACCAGTCGGACCTCCGCAGGGAGATCGAGGACCAGGTGTTCGTCTTCTTCAGACGTCACGTGATCGCCAGCGCCGACGAACAGATGAAAGGTCTGGACGATCCCGGCGATGATTCTGGGGGGAAAGCGCACATNTTCCGACGCCTGTTTGTTGACAAACAATTCTTCAACGCTCACACTGCTGCGCAGTCAAAAGCGCTCGCGCGTCGCAATTTAGTTTTACGCAAACACAAACACTGCGAGATCATCCGACGGGACAAAACTATTTGTCGAACTTAATTATTCTACCCCGAAAGCAATCGCTCTCCGCGCCTCACCGCTCTTCGCGCTCCAGTCGCACGAACGGACGCAGAAACGCGACGCTGTATGACGTCAGGGGGTAGATGCGAGGGAGAACGAAGAAGGTTTTGTGGAGAGACAGTCTGAACTGCAGGAGGGTGTATGTCCCTTCTTGGTCAGTCTGCGCAAGCCCCAGAAAAAAACAGATGACGGTTTACGATGAAGACAGGTGTTACAAAACAAATTTATGCTGTAACTGCATTCGCTATTTATGCTGTAACTGCATTCGCTAACTACTTAATGCAATAACAGTAATAACACTGTTTCATTGACTTATTTTCTGTTTTTCCTTTAAACAGTTTATCAGCACCTTCCTGGACGACCTTCAGGCCAATTCGGTCATAATGCCTTTTTCAGTCATAACAAAATATCCGAAAACGAAAAAATGACAAACGCTTTTACGCTATTTTGGACAAAGTGACAGAAATGTCTCAGCGAAAAATAAACAGTTCCATTGATTATACTGAAATACCTGGCATAGCGGTGGCATTTCGAACTTAAATACCTACATTTTACCTTTGAAGGGTTGAAGTTTTGTTGGGAAAATAAACTTTAACATACCGATGCTTGCAGTGTTGCACGAAGCAGATCAGGGGTCTCCAAACTACGGCCCGCCGGCCAAACTACGGCCCGCCGGCCAAACTACGGCCCGCAAGGCCATTTTGTCAGTGATGAAAAATAATATATTTACGGAAAATTTGTTGACATGGCAGAATATAACGTATCCCGCAACAATCACATTGCGTAAGACGCCCGGCCTCGACATGTTCTGCATTACGTCATGTGGACATCGGACAAAAACGTTTGGAGACCCCTGGAGTAGATTAAAGCAAAACAAAACTAGCTCGCAACAGTTCAAGTGAAACCAGGTAACGACAGCCGAACAGATTCAACGGCAAACATGAATCGAGTGCATCACCTTGGCAACCAGCGCTGCAGGGAGAAGAGCAAGGCACGGATCAAACTGCAACTCAGCACCAAGCAACAAGAACCTTAACAAAACCTAAGACTAAGAACAAACGGAAGTGTTTCGCGGAACGGAAACGTCGGCAGAGACTCCCGCGCCGTCGCTTCTGAGCACGACCGCAGCTGGATCTGGGGAGGAGCTGTGGCGGGAGCTACCTTCGCGCCATCGCACTTCGCGAACGCCCCATCTCGTTGACGTTTACATCGCTCACCTTCAGATCAAACCTTATCCTGTTCGGACCCGGTTTCAGCGTCACGCGGTGCTTTTCCAGGCAACAGTCGTAGGTTTCCATAGTTACCGTTGTTGGGACGACGCGTCTGCTCGCGTGCGATTGGCCGCTGTCTTGGCGCCGCAACAGTTCGTGCGCGTGCTGGCAGACGAGGCCGGACCACGCGACCGTCCCATCCTGTCAAAACCAGACGGAACCAGCTGTGTCCGTGTCAAAGGTAATCGGCGGAGTGCGCGAGTTCGAACCGCGTCGAAGCGCTTGGCAACGAATCGCAGGAGCAGAGATGGCACCGCGTTAAACAAAGACTTGGAAACTTGTGATGTGCTGAACTGCAGTGTAGCGTTAAAAGAAAAACAATTCCTGCACATGGTGGATTGCGTTTGCGCAGTGTTCAAAAACACGTTGAACTTCAGAACATTTATCAAGAGAAATCGCACGTAGAGGCTAGTTGTTTTCATACAATCTTATAACAATTTTGATACAACCTAAAATTAAAGTATTTCCTGTATTTGTAAAAGAAGCTTTTTTTCTAACTTTTTAGATTCTGTGTCGCGCATGAGCACTAAAAATCTAAGCCACTTGAAGATTTTTACGTGAAGCAACGAAACAACGAAAGTTTGTTGGTGGTTGGGTCACTGCCTAAATCTGACAAACACTTTCAATTAATTTTTGGAATTTTTTACAACTTTGCATGCAGATGTAAAAAAATATTTTAAGTACACATGTAGGCCACTGGGCGTTAGCCGTTAATTTCGTAGTTGTTGTTTTTACTCTCGTGGCATAGCAAGTGGGCTAGGAATGTTTGTTGCTTAGGCTATTTCAGATATAGTGCTAACCAACACACTGTTAACTCAGTCATACTTCAGTCAGTATGCTACAAACCATTTTCATATTTCGGACGCAGGATTTAGGTTGCCTGTAAAAGGCGGAGCTCCGTAAATAGCGGAGCTTGGTTGCGGAGGTTTGATGACGTAACCGGAGTGGAAAAAAGTTGCGTTGCAAAATGAGTAAACAGAAAAAAAGCGAAGGATTTAGCGAAATCAATCTGGGAAAAAGAGACAAAGTAAAATTCCTTTGTTGTTTGAAAATCGCTTTTATGCTGTTTTCCGGAAATCTGTCAAATGATATTTTTG
>JGI24158J21664_10000132_pt1 | contig 50598 bp, 36 predicted proteins | sample Ectturendosymbi3_FD_21664 | JGI IMG/M metagenome (IMG submission 21664) | reverse complement strand
ACGAAACAAAGACAATGGTTGCGTGAAAAACATATTGAGCTAGCGTTGACAGTACCGTAAATAAGCATTTAGAGTAAGCACAAACAAGTAGTAAAAGGCACTAGATGTGATGAGACAAAACCAACCAACCAGTAGCAATAAGTTAAAACACAAATCGGGAGGAAAGAGCGATAAATGAGAGGAGAAAAAATGGTTCGCCAAAACAAAAGTGATGACAAGAGCAACGTCTAAACAAGGGCAAGTCTATCATTTAACATCATAAAATAAGATAACCCTTTAAAACGAAGCTACTTTATACAGGAATCTGTAAGTTCGACATAGTTACATTGGTTGTATTCCTATCGCCTCCAAACACAACTGTGTAATTGTAACAAGAAATGCACAACCCGTTGCCCATCTACCGCTTCTAATTAAATGTCCTTAACCATTCGATAATTCGATGATCACTTGCAGTGGTTTTGAGTAATGAAAGGCTACTGGATGTGTTTGATATGATGCCATGCAGGCACTTATCCTACCAAGCGCATATTTATAGCTGCAATACCTGCAATAAGTTTATAATCTTATTCAAAAAAGGATCGTGATATACTTACGGCAGTCAAACGTTCCCAAGAGAGTCTTGAGTATGCCCATCGGGCATTTTCGTAACCTGGTTCTACCAGCAGGGGTCGTAGGTTTTGTACACCGATTCTCCTCACATGCGGTGAGCTCTTCCAAATTTTGTTGTTTGCATTGTTGGTATTGACCAACATAATGCGCCACGACTTGGTGAGATATGGGCGAGTGCTGTGAATTGTTGTTCACCGACCTGCATATCAAGCACAATCAAAAAAGAATATTGTAGACTTTTTCATGAAAAGATGGTAGTTGATTTGCAGTTTGTTCTGTTACTAGAAAATCACCTGATGACACTTGCTCACTTGATTTCACTAAAGTGGAATTTCTTTCTGATATTTATTTATTTGTTGAAAAAAATCCTGCTGTTTCTTGCCTTTCGCCCAGTTCTTTTGCTGCAATCAGTCCGTAGTATTCATCATCATTCTCTAGGACTGAAGGTAGGCAAAGTCGTTTTCTAGTTTTGGTGCAATTGATGCCGACTAAAGAACATTTGCTCCAACTGCTCCATTCTCCCAGGTTATCTGTAAATGAACAGCCTGCTTACAAAATTTTTCGTTTTCGGCAAAATAGCAGAACAAAAGTTCAGGAGAGTCCTTAGTGTACAGCTTGGAAAAATGCTGGCTAGGTTTCTCTTGTCGAAATGGTTGTTTCTATACATACAACTTTTCAAACCACATACATGACGACAGAATGCAAATTTATCTCAGTGAGTTTGATTTTAGTCAAGAATTTAATTGCATTAATTTTTTTACGTACGTAACGCTGTAGCTTAACACGATATCGCAGCTTTCGTCATCAAGACATTGTGAACAGTATACTTGCCAATAGTGATCCAGCTTAGGTTAAAATATTAGTGGCACAAGAACACTAAAATTTTATTAAACTTGGTTTGAGTCGAGCCACAGCAAAAAGATGAAACAATGAAGGAAGTGAAAGGTGTCGTGACACCTTTCTAAATATGCAGTGCAAAGGGGAATTTGGGCTCCGGTTTCCAATTATCGAAAGTGTAAATCATCAGTAGCATGCTTGAGGATGAGGTTTAAACAGAAAAGAAGCGCTAATGTACAAGCAAAAACAAAATTAATTTTTTTACTAGTTTGGGCCATCCTGCTTCGATAGCGCTTTCTTGGACAAAGTTACTTCAGTGTAAACGTTTTTGAAACAGACGTTAGCCTCTGTGATAAAGTGTCAGGGCCGCAACCCTCTGATATTTTCGGAAAGAACAAAAGGATTGTAACGTGTTGTTGTAGTATTATCAGAGGGGGCATTATAACTGGGGGTGGCAATTGCCCCCTCAGGTTGTGAGCCAGCATAGCGTAATGCTCGTCTGGTTTTGCTGTAAGTTCAATTTCCAATGAAAAATGGTGGAAATTCTACCTAAGCTAATATATGCTTGGATTTTAAAAGTACTTTTCACAAATGTTATATCGCATCATCAATTTTTTTTCTTTACTTCAGTCCGTTTAGTTTGTTGCAAACCATCAGGATTGCCATGTCCATTCCGCCAATGTTTTCCGCAAACGGTAAAGGTCTTTGGGGAACAACTGTTGGGTGAAAAAAATGTTTCAAATTCCATCGAGTAAAAACAATTTAAACTCTGTCGATTTTATGAGGAGATAGTGCTGTGTGCAAAACAGTTAGCTTTCAGAAAACATTACGCCGAAAATATGTCACGCAATGTACCGTTGCAGTAATCCCAGGGTAGCAAACATATATTGAGAGCACAGTAAATCTTTGTACAGATACTTACAGCAATCTTGCGTGTTACAACGCTGTTCCTTGAAAAATAGTCCTGTGCAATCACCAGTTTGCAAGCACTTGTGTGTTGCATATTGCATACCACCACCGCAAATGTGCGTGCACGTGCTCCATTCAGTCCAAAGTGAAGGAGCTGTAAGCAAAAAATAATTGAATCAAAGGTGGTAGAGGTGCAGAACACATTTTTTGCCGTTGCTAGCCCTATATGATAGCAATAAAATGCGTTCAAGTAACTTCGCTCCACAGGTGAAAGAAGCAAGGAATCAATCAAAAATTTTGATAGAAAATCGATTTCACGTAAAACTACGCATCATCAGTCCTTACATCTTATTCTAATCAATAAAATGTGTTTTATGCTTCATAAAATGATGGTTTCCTAGTGTTTATTCATTATTTGTGTAACCAAACATAAAGGAAAATATTTGCGAGACCAAGCAATTGCCCAAATTTCTCGCTCAAACTGTTCGAGCGATGCGTTGTTTCGAATGTCACTTCTTTCCTGTTTTTTTTACCTCAAGTTGCAACAGAGTTTACGCAAAATTAAAATTGCAACTTATTCAGCATACCTGTTTTTTCGCTTTGAACTGAGCCTGTTTTATCTGAGATCACTCTACTTGTAGTTTCTGTGGCTTTTGGAGCAACTGGTGATGACTTTGCCCACAAATCTTTCCATGAAATTGACAAGTAAACACTATTTTAGCTTTACAAAATGTTTAGAACATACAAGGTTTTTGTTTTTGATTTTATCGAGCAAAAAAATATTCTTTTTTAAGTTATTTTGCTTGCAGTTGCATCAAATAATCCAGGCTTTTGGAATTTTATTTGCTTCATGAGATAAATGCGTTTTGGGAACAAAACACCTTAGCAAAAAGTTGTTTGAACCTTACATAAAATTCTCCAAATCAAGTTGATTTGAAAGCAACATTTGGTGGTTTGGTGTTTTATGTGACGTTATTCGCTAAGGAAGAAACGTTCACGAGGTTTTGAAAAATTTTGATCATGAAGAAATTTATCAGTAAAGTTTTCGCAAAAGGTATCAGCAGAATTTTTTACAAAATACGCTTTTACAACTATTCTATTTGCCTCATCTTATCACGATAATTTTATCAATGATATTTGAAGAATTTCATCTATTTTCAATTTTGACAAGAATTTTTATGCTCTACTTTCAAAGTTTTTAGAGCAAATTTAAACGTGCTTCTAAGCCTGTGCTACTTTAAGTCAGAGCTAATTTCATACTGTGCTTTTATCATCACAAATCTGTAGATCATGACATGGACAGAAATTAATTTGCAAGCAAGTAAACTCATGTTACCTGTTGCAGGTGCTTGAGATGTTGTAACCGTGGTAGCAACTAAAAGCGGATTTGTTGACTCTGATCCGCTCCTCGGAAAAGATTCCTCCTCCTTAGGCGATGACGTAGTCCGAGGGCACATGCTTTGAATACTTAGCAAACAACAACATCACTCTGGGTGTTAAAAATCCTTTTTATTTTCGATATAAATGACAGCATTGAGATCCTTTTGAAATAAACTTTTTGAAAAAAAACTTATGATTGTGTCTTTAAAACGTACACATTTCATTCTCTTTCCAGGGTTCTGCTCGTTCTATTTAAAAAAATCATTTCTGTTAATACAGTACCTGAGCTACGACTTTCGCTGTTTTTGACTGTTCGTTCAGGGCTCAGTAGATGCCTTGCGGAAACGGCAACTCATATTTGCCATTTTTCGGAAGCACACTCAAATTTATAATATTTTCATCTACCATGACATTCTCTTTTTAGGTGCAAGCATTTTATACACAGGGTGGTGAAAATAGCAAAAGTATACTTCACAAACTAGCTTGATTTATGAACTTCTATTCTTTACACTGTCGCTATTAGTAAACTACTGAATCTTCATTGCATTTTTCAGAAAGGAATATTCTCAAACAACACGATTTTCGGTACGTTGTAGATACTTCGACACTTAATTAGAATCATAAAAACAGTACTGTAGCAGCTCACCTGTAACATCTTTTATCCAACCCTAGAAAAGGTGCTGCTAAAGGACAAGCACATCCCGGTACACAGAAGTTACAACCAGTGCTGTAGCTCAGGCTTTCGCTCCAACTCAATGTGTTGTAGGCGCTGTATGGGTTGCAATGCTTGACACAAGGAAGGCAGGAGAAGAACTGCTGGTTTGCTGGACAAACTGCAAAAATTTTTCACTGTTGTAAGACGCATTTAACTGGCGAACGATGTGGTTTCCAACCGATTTTAAAACAATCTCAATACTTCACGAGTTTGTGGCAACTCGTAAATTTCGTTACCTTCTGCATGAATACCAAATGTACATCAAAGTGCTAAAAGCGAGAGCAAATAATACACAGTTATTCTGGTTGTCAGTAGCTCTTTTCCAAGCGTTCTGAAGAAATTCTTGGGGCTAGTTTTCATTATTATTTTGACATTATCTGCAAAATATCTTTTTCTCCATGTGCTTCAGTTTTTCGCTTTGGCATTCTCACAAACCACAGATTTGCTAACTGTATTGTAAAAACCAATGTACTTGCACAAAAAACAAAGTTGTATTTTACCGGTATTCGGACTGCATTCCGCTTCGTTGCAGGAGACCGTTTCTCGTTTAGGGAGGTTACACGCCTCTTGATATTCATCGAAATAGCGCTTGTTCCTCGCAAGCCAAGCAGGGGTTCTATCAAAAGGCGTTTCTAATCAGTATCTTATCAAAGATCGCACTCTCACAACAAGCAGCGCCTGTTTCATGGGCGTCGGAAGGGGGGAGCAAGGGGGGGGACCTTGGCCCCTTATGGATTTTGAAATTATTAGCAAAAAAGGTTGCTTTTTAAATTTCGAGGGTAAAAACCAATATTTACCACTTTTGCCCCACCCCTGAAAAAAATTTTGGGAAAATCCCCTACTGGTCCCCCCTGGAAAAAATCCTTTCGACGCCCATGGCCTGTTTTAGAAGAAGATCTTTTATCTTCCGTTGACAATCTCTATACAAGGAACGGCTTGCAGTACCAACCTTGACGCATACTGTTCTATGTTTCTGAGCACAGCTGTTAAAGAAAGGTAAACTTGTGATTCGGGAAGCAAGTTGACTCTGCACGATCTTGTTCTCGTTCGTGTTCCACCGGAGCATGGTCTCGAGCAATCTCCCCATACACTCCATGAAGTCAAATTGTCTGTAAATAATAAACTAACATTTCAATCAAATGTGACTGATTTTGTTAAAGCGCTCAATTAGTATTTGTTTCTCTAGACATGAAGCAGTATGATTGTTTCGCTCGTTGCATTTCAACCGCAATTGCTCGAAATTGCATGGGCTAACGTTAGGCTACTCTTGTTTGAAAACTTATTTGAACAGAGTAACACATTGCTAGAGCCTGGAAACACTTATACATTTTTTCATGGAAAGAGCGCAATGCAATATGCTCACTCATCAACCAAGATGATAAAACTCACAGCAGTTTTGCATATTGCAACCTCTCCATCTGCTTTTGCGAATATTGCACAAGCTTTGGTCCTTGCTGTTCATACATATCCTGGTTGAGGTTTGAACACCTCCTCCACATTCCTCAGAGCAGGTTTCCCACGAACTCCACGTCGATATAGCTGAAACGGCAGTCACGAAGCTAGTTAAAGACAGAAAGCAGTAAAAGTTTACGCAGTCGCAAAGATCACACTGACTTGATTCTTTCACTTTTATCGTTGTTTTTCGTTGAACAATAATTGTTAAAAATATCTCCATGTTTCAGTGAAGCATGACTCAATGGCGGATCCAGGCTTTCAATAACATTTGTTAGTCGAGTCTCATAACGGCTTCGCTGCTGTAGGGAAGATGACGTATACATAGCAGCATAGCTGTGACAAAACAATGGACGACAAAATGGCCTCAAATCGCGAATGTTTTTTTCCGAATTGTACAAAATTCTGGTGAAAAAGTTACTTCCCCAGATTTTAGGGGTGGCGATCGCCCCAAACACCTCGTCCTCCTTGGATCAGACCCTGGGATGAATGATGCATGTCGCAGAGTACAACTGATATTGCTATACTTTTTGTTATTTGCCAGACTCTACAATTTGAATGAAATTTTATTTGGCTAGCTAGATAGTAAATTTTCAGTAAACGCGAATATGTGATTATAAAACAACAGTAGTACTAGTTGTAGATCCAATCACTCAGCACAGTTTGAACAAGATTTATATCGAAAGGCTTTCGGTCTTTGGTTCATCAATCTAGAATATAGGGGCACAAAAGTAATAACAGAAATTTGTAAATTGCACGTGCGCGTTGCTATGTGGAAAGAAAGCTTTCTTCAAGAAAACAATTGGGTTTCACTCACTGCATATTTGAGTGTTACATTGAACAAGCTGAACCTCCGTGTCCGAACTTGATCCCCTCAGAAACCGTTTTTTCAGCTGATCTGATGAAAGCTTTTCATCGATTGTTGCGACGCACATGTTGATTGGCACCTTCATACCGCTTCCAGAAAGGCAGTTCCGCTGCTTTTCCAACATCCCTCCGCCACAAACTTTATTGCATTCTTTGTGTGTCGACCATTCAGTAAAACTGTAGTTGTGCACCACTGTTGCAAAAGCAAACTTTAGTAAATCAGGTGTGAAGTTCTTTGTTTGGTGCTGAACATTGCAGGTTGATTTTGAATGCAAGACATTCTAAAAAGTTACCTGACACACCATGGTGAGTTTTTTTAGCGTTTTTGAGTTTTTCTTACTATTCCGTTTATAAATCAAAGTATGACAAGAAACTCAGATTGGTTAATGAGAAAATCTATATTCTTTTTGGTTGGATGAATCAATAAAAGTGTTGACTCTTTATAACCATATAAGGCTTTCGACAGTTTATGACATTCAAAAGCTCTTTACAAAAAAATGTTGTTTTGTATTTTTTGCTTGTTACTTCCCAAATAATTTGTTTCCGAAAATAGGGTCTATTTCAACTTGATTTTTTTTCATTTTTAGGAGCGACTAGGTGAAAAGCAGAAATATTTATTATCGATTCCATAAAATACTCGTGCAATGCTTAAGTTGTTCCAAACGTTGCTATTGCTGTTTTCCAAACTCAAGTCAAATACAAGTAACATCAGAATGAACACCTTCTGCAAGTTCGCTGTGGTTATTAAGGCAAATGAATTATTATCTATTTTGACACTCATTTTCATAAATTGCAGACCTAATTGTAATTTTTGTTGCGATATTTCGGTTGCCTTCAGCTAGGAAAAAATATCTTTCTTTTTAAAGCAGATTAAACAGACAAGGATTCAGCGAAGTTTTGTCCTGTCATATTTATTACAACTTCGCTTACAATTCATTCACAAAGGCAACATACCACATCATAACTCGATTGCTTTTGTTTAATCTACGCATATGTATGCAAACAGTGTCATTTCATGTGTAATCAAGCAAAAGGTATTCCGCATTTTACCACTGCTGTGCCATTCTTCACGTTTTCTCAGTTTCATTATATTCTAAAAAATAAGCAAATTGCCATTATCAGAATCGAAAGCTTTAGCTCTGATCGCATTGTATCCAAAGATTTTGGCTAAATCTCCCTGAATCATGCAGACGACAGAGGTGAATCACTTTTTTCTGTATAGTCTGCTCGTAGGTTACGTAAATCAGGCTGTGGTGGCCTGACATCATTGCGAGGAATGACACAGTCCATGGCGCAAGAAAATTGAACTCGTGTCATGAGATTCTTCTGCATGATTTGCCTCTGGTCATATTTTTTGTCAGACGTATCTTTCACGAGGCGAACTCTTTGCGAGAAGTGGTCCACAATGCGACTGTTGTTGTGAATAAATCTGGGTGCTAATGTAGGTTTGGAGCTGTTGTTGTTATTGAGAAAAAAATACATAGAAAAATATAGTAAGCGCCCAGTTGCACAAAAAATAAAGAGTTTAGTTGATATCTTTGCCTTTCCGTTGCATCAACAACAAAACGAATGCAACAATTTTGTCAGATACGCAATCCAAATTCGATTGCTTTTTTCGCAAGATACTGTGTGCATCAGATGAAGGTTTCGATTAATTTTTCAGTTATTGCTTTGAAAACCGGGGCAAATAAAGTGGTTGTAGCTAGTATTTTTTTTTTTTGATGCACTGGAAAGATGTAATTGGCCTGCCTTTCAATCGAAACCATTACCCATTTGTCACACTTCATCTGACGGACGGTCGTTTAATTTTATTTTGAAAATACTGTGGTATCCATTACCCCATCTCTGCTTTAGTGCATACTTTTTTCTAAATCGTTTTTGTAATTATGCAACAAGTTATGCTGAATACCAATATTTTACAGCTTTTCGAATCTTTAATTAGTCTAAGAGAGACCGTTGTACTTGATACATATTTTTCAACCAATAGAAATATTTCATATTTCGATCAACTGATTATGCAGTTGCAATAATACTCAAGAAAAATCTGAGTTACCATGCTTTATTCCTCTAAAAACGCCTAATAGAAATGAAACAGCAAACACAAGAAGCAGAGCTGGCGAAATATGCTGATTGGCCACGCATGAGGTTATGCCACATACAATCTTACGTACCTTGTGGATCAGCGGAAAACTGCAGTTGTTCAGGGATTTGAAAAGGAGGCATGCCGATGGTGTTGAGAAGGTTTTGCAAACTTCCTGGATAAAACCCGTACGGTTGTTGGGCGCTGGCAACACGACATATTGCGCACATTATGAAAAAGAGTTGCATCTTTAAGTTAGAATTAGCGAACCCGGCAGTGAGTAAATAAAATCAAGTTGATAAATGTTTCTGCAAAATGAGGTAATTCTTCTTGAAAAATTCTTATACAATTATACTTCGGAAAGTCTTTCATATTCTTTACCGCAAAGTATCGTTTCACAGCCTAGAAATCAATACATTTCAACTGTAGAAAAGACTCTGTTGACAAATATCAGTTTAACCTATTGCTTAACGTTTCTTTTCAGCGATGAATTTTCAAAATAATCTAAAATTTTGATAAGCCTTTTTATAGAACTATATAATCAATAAATAAAACTCAACTTTATCATCTTGTCTAACTTTTCATTTCAGCGATGACGTTTTGATAAAGTTAAAGATTTTAAAAAGTCCTTCTGTAGAGCTGCACAATCAGTGAATGAAACCCAAGTTTACTCATTCAATAATACTCGCTCACGGTCAGCGACAAATGTGCCAACTTTTTTCTTACTTTGCACGCATCACTGAGAAACAGTTTCAATACAACTAAAGTTAGTTCTGCTTCAACCTTTTGCCTGACTTGATAAAGATAAGATTTGCGATAACTTTTTGTGGAGCACCTTTCACGTTGCGCATTGCGTGCAAAACAGAGTTAGAGTTCAGAATACTGTAAATGTCACCGTTTTAGACATTTCGACAGCTTCTCTTGTGCTTGCTGCTGAGAACGAATGTTTCAATAAAGACTTGCTGCTTACCAGTAACGGTAAACGTTAAGAAAAATGCAGCATTTTTCCTAAAAAAGCAAAGTTTGTAACGTCGTAACTAGTGCCGCAGGGAGGTTAGATCATCATATGCACCATCGAATGTCACTGAAAAGTTTTTACGGACCGCGTTACTTGGCTTCACAATCGACAAACCTCAGGGTCTTTACTGATTCATCGCTGCCTGGTGTTAGTTTTAAACAATAGTCTATCGACAAAGCTATGTGTCACCAGTTGTGTGATTCAATTCACCTTGAAAAAAAATTAGTTTTCTCTCTTGTTAATGTAATTCTACTTTTACTTCCACTTTGAGTTGGTGCGTCATCTTACTTTTAGCCGATGACTCAGAAAAATAAAATTTATTTATCAAATAGTGCATTATTTATAGAAACAACAACTCTACACAAATCCAAACAACTAAAACTGAAAACATCCAAAGTGTTTTGATCAGCAACTATCATTAATGTTGCAAATGCTTATTCTGCCTGAAAAATAATCGTTTTACTTTGATTTTCTGCATATCCATCGACCAATGGCGTAGTCAGCCTAAAATTTTGGGGGAAGCTAAATCTTTTTACTTTAAGGGAGCAACAGCAATTTTTGGGACACCGCCTCTCAGAAGCACAAAATGACAAGATATGTTAGAAATTTGGGGAGGGCCATAGCCCTCTTGCCCCTTACGCCTATGCTATTGACTGTGTCAGTTATAAATTTGGAAAGTGCAGATGACCAAAAAACAAGTTTCTATGAATATCATGAGATCTCATATAATGGTTTGTATCAGTCACCACTGGGGAGGGATGCGAACTGCCCCCTCCCCTGGCAAGCTAAGTGTAAAAAACGGGCTCCCACTTAGTTTCTATTTTGTTATTTAGTATTATTTTGTTTTTTCGGAGGTTGTTCTTTTTGCGTTTTTCGGAAGATTCTGGGAGTGCTTTCCAGTGATTTTGGTTTTTAGCATAACCAGCCACATCCCGATTTACAATTATTTTTCAATTCTTCCTCAGTTCGGGCCCCTTCAGCTGTGTTTCCCTCCTGGTTCAAACATCTAGGTACGCCTCTGGCAGTCACATCAATGGAACAAAAGCATATTTAGAATCCAAGCAGAAGCTGTGTTGGAAGGAAATCCATTCAACGCTGTTAATTTTTTGTTTATAACTTAAGTGACAGCGAAAACCGAGAAGTATCGTGGAGGATTTTTGCGGGGGAAGTACATGTCAATGTGAAAGTAAACGAAAAAATATTTTAAGTTTTTTTCGCCAAAAGGGACACGCGTTGTAATCAAAGCAGTGATTTGAAATTTCTCATAAAGTATACCACAAAACTAACATCAACAAAACATAAAAGTTTTTGATGCGGTGAAACATTGTCGTCGACTATTGTTTAACATGGATGCAAATAAGGTTTGAACTATAAGATAAAGACGTGAATACGTTACTCCATATCAGTGCTATTCAAACTTTTTATCGTCACGGCACACTAATAAATTCTGGATTTGGCCGCGGCACGCGTAGTTTAAGAAGGCGAAATTCTACTCTTCACAAACTTTTCAACGGAAACCATTGCGATGTAGCATACAGAAATTTAACAAACATTTTACGCATTCAGACAATTGTGATGTCACGTATGTTCCTTCAAGGCTAAGCCAAGGTTATTACGTTTTGTTTTTTCTGAACAGTGCGTGAACATTATAGCAAATTTTGTATGAATTTAGAAAGCCGTCTTTCGGAGAACATCATGTACCGAGCATCGGTGTACACACTTGGGGAAACCCTGCTCTATATGAAGCTAGTTTGTAGATAATATGAATATTTTTTTGAAGACAGAGTCTGGAACATTTCCTCACATTAACCCAGTGGCGTGCAGACGTCTAGTGATGTCCGGGGCGACTACTTGATTGTATATCCCCCTAACATATTCTAGTATTGAGCAGTGGCGTACCGTAGTCATTGTTACTGGTTATAGCTTGCTTGTGACGTCACAATATGACGTCATATTCACGTTTGCAAACCAACGTTTTGGCGAAGTTTGTTGAAACAACATGCATATTATTCTGTACGCATTCTCCTTGTTGTTGTACAATGTCACTGCATTGAATAGAAATTTCAGCACTCCAGCCTTGGAGACGGGAGAAAACACAATATTCAACGCTAAGACAGAGCATCTTGTTATTCCGAAGACACCAGGTTAAATTTACTGAATGCCTAAAGCTCAGTTGGTGTATCAATAAAAAGTAGAAGCACATAAAACGTACAAACGGATACTGCCAACGTTTCCTTGACAGTGCAGTCAACTTTTAAGACAGAGCAGTTCATGATTGCAAAAATATCCGGCAACGCATTGAAACAGGGCAGTAGAACACACTCAGCGCTACGTCAGCGCAGTTCACAACTGCAAAAATGTAAGGCTGCGTATTAAAACAGTGGAATAAAACACACTCATTGCTAGGACAGGGCAGTTCACAATTGCAAAACACCAGGCTGCGAGAAAGTCTCATCGAATAGCAATCGAGCAGAGAAGGTATGCACCTTGAAATGCGAACACCCAGGGATGACAGTTTGAAACTTGCTAAACTACGCAAGACTTGAGAATGCGCATAAATTACGCAAGAAAACTTTTGCTTATTGTGTGACGGTTGTATGTACAAATATTGGGGAACAAAACAGAAACGGGTTTGTGTGAGCCGTTATGATCAATCCACCTGAAGTGCCAATTAATTGACGAAACTCGAAACGATGTACACATTGCAAGCAGAGGTGTGCGGCTATGTTAGCGCACACCCAGGCTTGCCACATTAAAAAATGAAACGGGAAACTAGTGATGCATGCATCGAAAAGTCAGCTAAATCAAGCAGGTTGAAATAGAACAGTTTCGAAATTTGCCTCAGAAAATCAATTAAACGTTCATAATTATCTTTCAATCCTTTTTTGTGATTTTCCCTTCATCGCACGATCTGGAAAAGTGAGGTCATGAGCTTGATTAGGTGTACGCCGCACTCCTAGAGCCATGCATGGTTCTCAAACTGTACGTCGCGACGCCATGGTGCATCGTTTCACTTTTACAAGGGCTTAGCAAAAAAGTAAGCTCAGTGCAGTTTTATTCACTGAAGTAATAACAGTAAAATTCAGTGCAGTTTCATAACTTTACCCAAAAACAATCATTGTTCAAGTGCAATCATGCTGACAGTACATAGCCAATGTGCCATCTCATGATTACGTAACTGTAAACGCATTGCACAAATATTAATTTACTTTGCATCAGACAAATGAAGACCACAGTATTCAGTTATAAAGTGGATGTAAACAGGAAACTAATGTTGCAACCTAAGACTAATACGCGTTTGAAAATGACAGGCCTAAAAAGAAATGTTGCAAGTATAACGACAGTTATTTGAGATTTGGGGTTCACATTTATCTTGTAGGACGTAGAGAAAAACCTCAGTGAGTTGTTTGCATCAAGGTATTGGCAAGCGAAAGCATGTGAGCAAGTAAGCTTGAACGTCATTCAACATCATCACATCCGTAATTTGTGAACAAACCAGCAGGTAGTTCTTTTTTCGAGGAAAGCGAATTCTTCTTCTTTTGAGCCAGTTGTTCTAATCACTGCTTGTTCGCACTAGATCTCGGGGCAGGTGTTGAGCAGCCATTCGATTATCTCATCGTCCAGAATCGTCAGGCCGTGCAGTCCATGAGGAGGTCGATGTATTGGACATTGGAGGACGACATGGTTGACGGTTTGCTCTTCTTCGCCACACTCACAGACCGCAGAGGAGGCCATACACCAGTTGTACAAACAGCAGCGGAAACGCCCGACACCGAGGCGATTAAGCCGGACCCAGGCTCTTCTTGGGAGGGTCATTCCGGGGAGGTGGTGCCGGTGTCGGGGATGAAAATGCAGAGTCTTGTGGGGTTGTCCGCCCACTCCGCATTCCATTGGTGATCCGCCCTGTGCGCCGGACGTATGTTCTTATTGTCAGATAAACTGATGAGTTGTTGTGCGGCGGGTACAAATGGGTGTCTCGATTTGAGGCGCCTGGCATCTGCACTCGATGAACAGGTGAGCGCTGAGTAGAGCAGGAGTCCAGGCTCCATCCATGGCACGACGTGCTAGAGACAGCGTTGCTCCATTGTGACGAAGTTCATCAGGTTGGATGCCTACGAGGATTGGAAGGTAATCCGCTGGTGAAGGACGCAGGCATCCAGTCACAATTCGCAAGGCATCGTTGATGGTGGGGTCGATAAGACGGGTATGAGCACTGCGGCACCAAACAGGAGCGCAGTACTCTGCGGTTGAATGCACCAGGGCTAGGGTGGATGTTCGCAACGTTGTTGCTCCAGCACCACAACCGGAGCCAGCAAGCCGCCTCAGGAGTGCGACGTATGATGTTAGCATCTTGCGAAGTGACTCAAGGTGTCGGCGATACGTGAGCGACCTGTCCAACGTTACTCCGAGGTATTTGGCTCGGAGCTGAAGGGCAGGATTTCGTTGTTGAAATTGACTTTCATCTAACGTTTAGCTTCCTTGTTGTTGACGTAGAAGGCTGCCGACACCGTTTTTGTAGTGCTGAGCTTAACTTCCATGTCTGGAGGTTTTCACCTAGGGTTGTCATGTCCTTCCTCAGCACCCTTCCACTGCCAATCTCCATCAGTACGCATGATTGCTAGATCGCCAGCATATGCATATTTTCTGGAGACGGTGGTTGGCAAGTCAGAGATGTAGGTGTTGAAGAGAGGGGCGCCAGCACAGATTCCTGTGGGACGCCGTTCTTGAGGCGTCGTAACCTGTTCCTTTAACCCTTTCCGTGGTAAGGGTAAAGCTGCGATTGCCAACCATCTCCATGGTCATGTGGACCATATGTCTATCAGGCAGCAATCGCAGCAGCTTGCAGGTGAGGCCACGGTGCCATACAGCGTCGTAGGCTGCTGTGAGACCGACAAGCTCAGCTCCGGCCTTCTTTTCGGCCGAAAAGCTATCCTCGATGTCCTGTGTCAGCAGGGTGACCTGGTCTACGGCCGATCTCCCGTGTCGAAAGCCCGACTGCTCCTGTGGCAGCAATGGATCGATAATTGGTTCGACACGAGCGTAGATGAGTCTTTCGTGGATTTTAAAGGGACACACAGCAGAGATATGGCACAATAGCCCTTTGGGTCCCTCAGTGGTTTTTCTGGCTTAGGGATCGCAACTATTAGTGCTCTTCTCCAGATCTTTGGAATTTTGAGTTGGCGCATGCAAGAAGTCGCAGAACCAAGATTTGAGAGCCGACCCGGCGTGGAGTATAAACTCCGCGAAGGTGGAATCTAAACCCGGACACTTTCCTGGCTTCAGCCGTCTGAGGGCAGAAGGCAGATCTTCCGGCCTGAAGTGTTCAGAGATACTGTGACCCTCAGGTGTTGGAATCTTCCATAGGTCGGACAGCTCCTTATTGGCGATCCTGATGGACTCGCGGCCCCGGTCTTCTGTGCCCCGTTCTGCAGGAGTTGCGAGGCAGTGGAGTTTCCCGAGAAGGGGCACAGGCGAGAGGAACGTCCAGACCTGACAGTAAGTTTGTTGATGATGCTCCACACATTGCGGCTAGAGTGCGAGAAGTCGATGGAGTTGACAGCTTCCTCCCATCGCTCCTGCTTCTTCTGTTCTAGCCGAAATAGCAGTGACGAAGCGGCTCTGTCAGAGTCAGTCTCCACTGGGCCTCGGTGAAGGAGCGATAGAGGGTATCGCACTCTTTGTCCCAGCATGGCACATAGTTCTTCCGACGGCCTCGTGTAATGTATTGTTTGGCCGCGGATAGTAGGCTCTCGCAAAAATCCTGGTGTGCCCTCTCAATCTCAATATTTAATGCGCCGGAGGTGGCAATTTCTCAACGGATTCATCTGTGAGAAGGCAAAAGCGCTTCCAATCAGCCTTGCGAAAGTTCCAACGCTTTACTGGATTGCTGTGGGCAGGAAACTTGAGTCGTATTGGCGTTATGAGGGAGGGCCGATGTTGTGACCGCTGGAACTTTCCTAGAAAACGTCTGTCCGGCAGTCGGCTGTCCTGGCCGAAATTCGCGAAGGTCAAGTCCTGGCTGGTGCCGACGTTCCATCGGTGAGATGAGAAACTGGATGTTTCCTTTGGGTCATACAACAGTCCAATGTTGTTGTATGTTGCCCAGAGTCCAGGCTCTCACCGTCAGGAGATGTTTTGTTGTAACCCCAGTTGACATGTTGGCAGTTGAAATCACCAACACTCAGACTGGGGTGTGGGAACGTCGGGATGGCCGTTGGTGCGAATCGTGAGTGTGGAGGTTTGTAGAAGTTAATGATCTTATATCCTAAGACGTCTACGCACAACCACTCAGTCTCTGATTATTCTGGAGACTGATCGACCAATGACCATTCCAACCGCTCGTGGACAAACGTGGAAGGGCTGTGATTCCTGCTCAGGACTGACCCGGCTAGTGAAAAGCTGGGAATCACTAGCTTGTCTGCAATTGTGCAGTGGGTCTCCTGTTTGACGATGATAAAAGCCTTGTTTTTATAGGCGAGCTGTTTAATGACGGAGAACTTGTTTGCAGTCAGCCCCTCGGTGTTCAGCTGGAGTATGTTGGGCCATGGCTCATCTTCGGCAGCGTAATTGCTGCCTCGCCTTGAGAAGGGCGTATTATGACCCATCCCACCCCGAACACATCCAGAGCGTAAAGTAAATGATCTTAAAAGACAAGTGCCCACCATTCCACAATTCACGCAACTCGAACCAAGGTCTTTAAACACATTCTATCAAGAAGGACACAGAATGGCCAAGTCTAAAATGCCTCACACTATTGCTGAGGAAATAATGCTGCCGTCTGCAATCGAACTTGTAAGTACGATGAAAGGAAAAGCTGCCCAACATTTAAAGTTGGTACTGCTATGTAATGATTTGCTTGAAAATAAATGTATAATCCTGCCGTTAAATTTAGGAAGTATATTTTTGCAACGTCCATTTAAGCTCGAAATTTACTCGGTCCTTTCCAGAGAATTTATCAAGCTATGAATGGATTCGTTATCTTTTCGTCCAACCGACCCCATCGTCCTTTACCCTTTTACCCTAATAAGGAAAAGACTAAATTGACCTTACCTGTGAAGATTCCCTGAATAGAAGCATTAATTCAGGAAACTCGACAAATTTTTGATTTCATTTAAATGATGAATATCCAGCTTTGGCGAAAAAAAGCTACTTAAATGATTTCTTTTTGTTGTTTCATCAATAAAAAAAACTTGTATTGTGTATGTCTTAAATTCTTATTACTGGTACGTCGCAACTTCAGTAAACTTTTCCAAAAGCGTCGCAGCGAAAAATTTTGAGAACGAATGATCTAGTAGAGCATAGATCCCTGGTATTGAAGAATGTTAAACTTACTTGTATTTGATAATGTAAAACTGGTGTTTAAAAAAAAACAAATTTCGAAAAATTAAATCCATGCAGCATGTGTTAGTAGCCTTACAATAAGAAAAATCATCCAGTTACAGAATTTTAATTTTTGTAATTTCACTCTTTGGATGACCCCTGCCTTTGATGCCCGGGCCGTCGCCCCGTTTCCCTCCCCTCTGCATGCCACTGCATTAACCAATTCAAACTAATGTAGTTACACGCGTTTTACGTGAGTCATGCTACGAAATTTTTGTTTCAATACATTTTTCTGGCCATAGAGCAATCCATCTAGTGCAGTATTAGGCATCCTTATATTAACCGAGTAGCATTACGCTGGATTGCTTGTACTTCCATGGACCATTTCTTAGCTATTTCAGCCTGCCTGCACTGGAGTTGTACGAGTACATGGGCAACGCACCATAAAACTAGTTTTGTCGTATTGGTCTATTGCAGGAATTCTCTGAACTCACCAATTTTCAGTCAAGGACAATTTTTGCCTGCAGTCAAACGTTAACCACTGCTAATCTATTACACGATGCCAATTGCTATGGAATAACAGTTTCTTAATTACGAAGCAAGACATACTTTCTTGAAATAAGGTCTCAAACAGTCACTGAAATTGGTTTCAGCCCCGGCTTTTGCAGTCTGCCCTTTGGTTTTGTGTGTAGTCTACGACAGTAACATGAAATTTGACATTTTTTTTCAGTGGTGACGATTATTTCCTGCAAAGCTGAGAACCACGACATCTGAATAACCAACGTTTTACCTTCAGATCATTCAAACAGATGAAAAAACGAGAAACGGATAAAACCGGAAGAGTCCTCATTTAGTGACTTCATTCTGGTTGAGAAAGACTGTTATTTTCGCGTTTATCGCCCGCTTTCAACAAAATTTGCATCCATTTACAAAATAAGGATAAAATGACGTTACAAAAAATTGCAGGTTACGTTCCCTAGTCATTTTTGAGCAAGCCCAATCAACAAGTACTGGCATCCAGCTAACAGTAGAAGCTTTGCCAAATGATAGCATTTTGTTGATGATGGTTTCACAAATTTTATTGCGTAATTTGGTTTCGTCGCAAAAGACTACAATTTTAAAGTCTCACTGCTTGAAGAAATGTGCTTTTCTTCCAAATGTTAGGTGCTGCAGAGATGTTTGCAGAGATGTTTCCTATTATAAGCAATCAATAAAACCCTCAGCAGAAAGGTTTGAAGGCACCATTTTTGTTACAGAGAGACTTTAGGCATGAAACACAACAGCATAGAAAGTGATTGTGAGTTTTAAGTTTTGTTCTGTGTTACATCTGACGAACAGGAGATCACTTCATAGAACCCATTCAGGCGATATTAAAACTATACCGAGTAGCAACTGGTAGTGTATTGTTTTCCTAAAAAACTATGTTTCTTCTGTTCCACGCATAGTATGCATAAGCAACCAATAAAAAATGTCACTGTCGCTATTTAAAGGCACCCACACACAGAAAATGAGTGTCGTGACCCAAATCGCTCCCTGTTTGACGTCACGTCTCAACTGGATTTGACTGGTGTTAAATATGCCCTCATAAACACCTCGGGCGTTTTGAACTCCTCTTACACTTTGCCTTCACTCGTTAGCATAGCATCTTTGCGAAGTTACAAGAGACGATTTACTATCTTTGAACAACGCTCGCGTCAGTCCACTGCAGCACGTGCGCAAAATGACGTCAAACAATTGTGACGCACAGAAAAAGAGCCGGTTTTCAACTGCTCGACAGCTCAGGTGTGAGAGCTGTCCAGCGCTTCCTTCTCGTTAGTGACTCTTTTCGCGAGTCACATTGCAAACAGAAAATCGTCCAAACAAAGAATTAACTTGTATCCGCTGATGGAATGCTCGCTAACTGCGATCAAAAATGTTTTGAGACTTGATCATTCTATAATCGGCATTGTAGATTTTCTTCATCGCTAGAATATGATTCATCTAAAATGCATTTTGCATCGGTACTCTGCAAATACATTGCTCCCGATTAAAGCTTGCTTTAATGCAAGTGGCTGATTAGCGAAAAGCTCTCTCGTTCGGCTTTCGAAATAACATGACCTCTGATAATGGAAACTGAATAATCCAAGCAAACCTTTTGTGCTTTTGATGTCACCGGGGTTCATTTACGTTTATACGAATCCAAGAACTATGTTAAAGGCAAGATAAGGTTCCATGATGAAGCATTTACTAAAGATTTTGATATCACTCTTTACATTAAGCTTGTAATTTAACTACTGTGTGATAGTAATGGAAAGCGCCAGCCTAGCGCTTACGGAACACCTGATAGGCCCCATCAGTTAGCTACGCAGTTGGTAACTACATTTTACCGCTCCTTGTTTTGGGCGATGTGAACAATTTTCGACGAGGATGAGAAAAAGGTTTTATAAAAAGAATGACGAAAGGACCAAAACACTGCATCCAATTACAGCATTCATATTATTATTTTACTTTTTCTGTCTAACATGTGCAACCACAGCGCTTTTTCGTTACTTCTGGGGCATCCATTTTCATTTGGATTTTACCTTCCCCTTTGTTTGTTTTGGAATGAGCATAAGAAAAAAGCTTTTCGAAACCGACATTCTCACTATTTTTTCTGCTTTATTGTTTGATGCAGCTTGTTTCAGATGTACTGTACGTAATAAAAGTCCTTTTCATGAACGCTGGACATTGTCACTGATGTGCCAAGCATTAAAATATTCTATGAAATCAAAGCCATGATAAACAATAGGTAAGACTAGAAGTAAATTGCAGCATGCCTTTAATTTTATGAAGTTATTTGCTGCGTAAAGCAATATAGAAGACCATGGTCACAAAAGCATATAGGTAAACAAACTCTTTTAGCCTGATTGCTGTGTGTTTAGCATCATGCAAAATATCAGCAATTGCGTAATTTTTGTTAAGGATTTCCTTTTTCTCAAAAGGTGGTCAAAAAAAAGTTACTCACGCAAATAAAATTGTCATAAAATCGGAAAGGGTAAAAAAACGTTACCTTTTCTGCAAAGAGTGATTGAAAATCACCGCTTGCTTAATGTTCCTTTAGTTTGATATAGTAAAAAATATTAACTGCTGCGTCATTTGCTGCAAGTTTCATTAATTCACCCTAACGCTTTGCGTGGCATTTTAAACGGAATTTAGGGTAAACAAAGAAAGAGAAATCTAAACCCGACAATGTCTGTTTATTACTGAAACAAAGAAGATTTTCTGCCATTAGATCCAAAATACAGTGATACACAAAAAGAGGAAGGATTTTAAATTGCAATTTTGATTTTAATTTAGAAAGCCGTTGCTTCACAACTGAGTGAGTTTATTGTACCATTTCATGTTTTTTAAAGCTATGCTTATATTTATCTCTGTTCCGGAATTGATTTTTTATGGTTATTTGAATTTGATACCGTAGGAGCCTATGATGTATATTCACTTTGAGGAAGCCTGTGGTTGTAATGGTTCATGTTTAACATACAAAAATATATGTGAATCTCACATGTTGATGTATTAAAAAATACCTATTGGCCTTGTCAGTATCAACTTATGCCTGCTTTCTTGGTAATTATCGAATCGATGGTTAGACATGCACTTCAGAGTGAACCAGAACTTTCTCACGATACAACAGTCTTTGCCGACCCGTTGTACCCTTCAGTCACAGTTACAGTCTCAATTAAACGCATAAATAAAGACGTTTAAAAGGCTTCTTTAAGCACGCTATTGACAAAGGGTACCGTGCTGGTAAACAAATCCTGTTTGCGTTCACCCCTGCAAACTATTTCTTCGCCCTTGTACCTTAAACTTGTTGGAAAAGACAGTTGAGAAAAGAACCAAGCTCTTATTCCCATGATTTCTATAATTTTGCTGCGTTCGCAGACTATGAGACAAACACCTCAAACATATGTGGTCTCTGCACCAGAGACACCGAGCTCATGATTGCAGCAGCGATAGTGGCGCCGGGTGGTGTCGCACGTGCCCTTTTCAAGGCGAACCACAGATACTTTTGATGTTACAGAGCAGATTGTTATCAAAGCAATGTGTCTAACTAGTTCATTTTTAGTTGCTTGCAAACAAAGGCATTCCCGGCCTAAATGTGTTATTCAGCCTGTGAATGAAAAAATATTTCCCGACATTTTACTTGCCCGATTTTGGTAAACAGAGACTTTAAAAAATCGTTATGTTGAACCACTAAAAGCGTAGATTGTGAATTTACATATTTTCCTGAAATTCTGTCGGTCAAATAACAGCAAGTCTTCTCATACATTCATTCAAGGCACTGCTTTATGTTGATTTACTGGCGTCGACATTTTGTTTATATGTGCGCTTAATGACTTGTTTACACTATAATATCCTGGTGCATAGCAATTGAATTGTTCCTTGAGAAATATCATGGCACATCTTAGCAATACCTTAACGTTTTGTTACGATTCCTTTTCAACACGCGGTGTTTGTGCTGCATTACGACGTAACTGATCGGTCTCAATTGTTGCCGATCTCCGAACTCAATTTCAAAAGGCATAGGCCAAGGCCCTTTAAACTGTTTGTAGTTCCGCATAAACGGCTGGTAATTCAGTGCTAAACAGCTGGTAATTCAGTGTGTTATCTGTTCGATTGTAATGCACAGTCCATGAAAAAGTTGCAGCATATCGTCAAATCTGAGCGACGGAGAGCGTTTCACCCCACGTGCAGTTTAGGCCACATTGGCAAATTTCAAACAATACATCAAAAACGCTGGTTCGTGCTGGCCTCACTCCGGAATTGCGAGGGATGCGAATCGGAACACAAAAGACCGAAAAGTGATGAATCGTGCTGGTGCCCGGTGACGTAGCAGGTGTGGCCGACCGTCAGTTGGCTGCTTTGTTCCTGCTTCTTTGGCAATCGGCCTCGGCCATTTATATCTTCCACGTCGGTCGGCAGAACCTTATTCCGCGACTCTCGGAAAGAAAGCGGAACACGGACGAGCGGCCAAGCTGCGGCGCTGGGTCAATAATTAATCCCGTGTTTGTCCCCCATCACTGCGCGCCTCTGACTGGCAAGCCGTTTAGCGGCCGGAGCGTCCCGGATCAGCAATTAAATTCATCGCGCTGCCAGAGGCAAACGACCTGCGGATCGCTCGCCGTGCTGGGATCGGGACCGCCCTCGTAAAGCGAAAGACCGTTGTCCCGTTAAAACGTCGCGATGGGCAAGATCAAATATTTGCCGTCGGATTAATCATCAAACGGCCCAGTCGCTATCGTCTCTTGCGCTTCGGTCTTGTTTGTCGCGCACTTAATTGCTTACCACGATTCCAGGGCCGAGGCAGGCTTCTCGTGCCTTATCAACCTGCCCCAGTCGAGCCTGGGTGGCCTTCCCGCTTTTTTACTGTAACCGCATCACTGTCAAAATATATCGCCGAGCGTTCGGAAAGAATCCGGCGCCTCGAGAACGGAAGATGAGCAGAGGCGGATGGAATCTCACAACTCAGTTTGGCACCAGTTTCCATGTTGGCAAACTTAATCGTGACACAAAAGCGCCAAACATTCCAACAAACCTTTCGGCGAAAATAAGCCGCAAATATTTTGAAAACGCGTAAAGTGAGGAGTAAATGCATATGACGGAAGCAAGTGCGTTACTATCGTAAATAAGCTTAGACTAATGACTGAAAAAATCGCAACGTTTTTTTTTCAGCATACATTTCATGCTGCGTTATCATTAACACAAGCATCTGAAACGATTCTTGATAAGAATACGTACCTTTCATGACAGGATATACGCTACGGCATTTGCCTATTTCGATACATTTTTTATATCTGAAACGTCTTTCACGTTCCGGACATGACCTTTTCATGAACCCGAGCTTCGCGCATTAAACGCGCAGTCGCGGTACAAACTGTCTTCCTATTGTTAGAACCGAGATCTAAGAGTCATCCGCGCTCCGATGCGCAATCGGTCAGAATAGTGCGCTCCTTTCTTGTGACGGCACAATGGAGAAGGCTGGCAAAGGCACAGGTGCTTGGATAAAAATCTCCTGTTTGACGATATGCAACATTTCCCTTGCCAGGCATTCAAATCCGTTATCTCTAGGCGTATTCTGGTGGAACAGAAAAGCGTTACCGACTGAGCTTTTTCGATATTGATCTTCTCTTTTATCATTAAAGATTGTGGCGTACGAGATGTATAGAAAAATTCTTGGGACAAGAATTCATCACCTAGTCGACTGCAAACAACTACTTGCCAGATGCTTCACCTCTGTCATGTTTACAACAGTGCAGTCACTAGAAGACATGTATTCGCAAAATAACACGTGTTCGTAGTAAATCAGTCTAGGAAACAATCTGAAACGCAAAAATTCTAAAACTTAATAAGAGGAAAATGCTTTTGGGACTAGTAGATGGTTCTCAGTGGCATTGACTCGATAACCTTCCGGTTCCTTCAATGCCCTGGCGTCCTTGCACTAATTTGTGTTTTTCTTGCTGAATATTCATTATCGCCAAATAAAATCAACCCAACTCAACTCTCATCTGTAGTTTACGCAAAATGAGAAAATGCACAAGCTAAATGTTTGATGTAAAATTGAAGCTTTTTCTAGATTTTGCAAAGTGTTTGCAAAAAAGAAAATAGAAACAACTATTTACACTTGCGGGCTTCCAAGAAATCTATAAGTAATTCGATCACTCTGCTCAACTGGTTACTTCTGCACAAAATTTTCTGGCAGTTCTTGTGAAATGCGGAAAGAATTAGTAAGTTGTAATGTGCTGTCAGCGCCAAATAATAGAACCTAATTTCTTGCTGCATCAATCTTGACTGAGTGGCCAATAAAAACATCAAAAAGACTACAAAAACAAAAACTTCTGGAAATCTTAATGAAACGACTAAAAACTGAAATTATCTGGCAAGCATAAAATTGAAAATTCATAAATATATCCCATTGTTTTCTTTTCATCATAATCATGGAGGAGAAAATTGCACTTATTGTCTGTATTTTAGGAAAACTAATCCTTTTTCTCCGACCTAAGGGAGGCAACTTCACGCAGTTGACGTCCACGAAGGTAAAACTACTGTCTACTGACAGGTATCTCTCTACAGTTGACTGAAATACCCTGGCTGGGATTAACCACGTCCATGTAAATTTGCCTTCACGCTTGATAATATAGACTTCTGTTTGTAACTGCAGCCAATACAAATACCAAAGGGATTTGCGGATAAACTCTCGCTTATTTACAGTTTTGGATTTATAACTACTGTGTATGCCAACAAGGTGATGTGTACATTAGGCGTGTGAACATAACTACAAAGTAAACCCTGTTCTATCAACAGATCTAAACGTGTTCAATACATTTAATAAATAGATTTGGCAAGGTAGCGGTAAATAGAGGAAGTTTACCTGATCTGTTTGAATCAACACGAGACCGATAGACCAAATTTTAACAACATATTTGCGGGAAAATATTGACAAAGAAAACCTAAATGCTTTTCGGTCTTATAGTTAACAGAAGTAGGCAAGCAAGGCGCCCTATTTGGCAATGTACCGTCGGCTGTTAGAAAGTTCAATATTGTATCATTTGATCCTTTTGTTGACATGCAAAATACGGAATGCGATTCTACACTGTATTGGATCAAGTCAACAAAACAGGACTATAACAGTGTTGACAGTGGTTGAATTCGATGACTTGTTGAATAGGACAACAACAGAACAATGTTCCATGTTTGTGATACTTTTGCTTGATTGCCGATCGATTACACAAGCTTTTATTATTTTCTGCGCATGTGTCTCCTCGTGAGTTTTTGTTTGAAAACAAATATTTTTCCAAATTTAAATGTCTTGCAGTACATCCCTGCAGAAAAAGTAAGAAAAAGGTGTTATTTGAATGTCTATCTGATTTCAGTGTGATGTGAACAAACCAATCTGATTTCAGTGTGAATCGGAAGCTTTTTATCAGCACAAATTGTTAAGCGCGTTAGTCACAAAGAGGTTTTCAGTAACTCGTGAACCTTAGGTAAATTTTGCATAGACACCAAGGATTCTATTCAAGTCATGCTCAACCAATGATTTTAATTACCCAAAAGTTTGAGAACTGCTTTTAAAGTATTATCGTTCCTACAAATTTTTGGCTTCTACAAAATTATTTTTCATAAATAGCGTTTGACATTTACCTACGAACGTTCTCCGATATTACCGCAAGAATTGGTCAAAATTTCTACCTAATTAGAAGTTGATGTTTGCAAAAATGTTCGATTGTTTTCTTCACACGTTCGAAGTTACTAATTTGTCTATGTACCATAATTGTTTTTCGTTCGAATTTTTCGATTCAGTCGTCGTCGATTCTCAGAGAAAAATCGACCTCAGCTCAGAAAAGCTGTGAAGCTGCAAGGACGCAGTCTGAGGCCCATCAGGCAACACATGTAATTAGGAGCCCACTGGCGCCGAACTGGGTCTCGACAAGTTGCGATCGCAATNCGCGACACATTGAACGGCTTCAGCTATGCAGGACCTAAATGTGAACCGCGTGAGAAGCATTTGATAAAACAAGGACCCGAGTTATATATTAAAAGCCTACGACACGAACGGAAAGTGGCCGAGCTCACCCACGCCGCAGTGCCGCTCTTTTCAACAAACGCTCCGGTCAGGTGTGCGCGCGCAATGTTTGCCCAGTAGTGGGACGTGCGGGACGCGATGGAATCGAGCGATTTACAGGCAGCGTCTCATTCGGTGATCGACCAACGACAAGTAAAGTCGCGCAAGCCCTCGTATCTCGTCTTTCAGAAATTTCAGGTCAGGCAAGCGGACAGATAATTTTCGCGGAGCATGTTTAGTCCTTCTACCAGCGAGATGCTTCCAGCGCCGACAGCAAGATATCCAGTTTCTTACCAGAGTTATCCGACCGATCCAGGCATCCCCGTAACCTATCAGACGGCAATGAACATGCACTCCGTTTCAATATACACCTCGAACCCGACAGGAACAACCCAAGCGTTTGGGGCAGCCTTACCCCACGCACCAGCGGCAGTGGCAGGACAGTACCCGCAAGTGGCAGCAAATGGAGCCACTGCGTACTCCGGCATGAACCCTGCGGTGGGCATCAGTCCCAATATGGCCATTGTACCCCCACCAGGTCACAGGCAGATAGACAAGTCTCCGAATTCTTACAGGCGAACGTACACGCACGCAAAGCCCCCCTACAGTTATATATCGTTGATAACAATGGCGATTCAGTCTTCTCCGAGCAAAATGATGACGCTTAGTGAAGTTTATCAGTGGATCATGGACCTTTTCCCCTTTTACCGATCCAATCAGCAAAGGTGGCAAAATTCCATACGCCACAGTTTGTCATTTAACGATTGTTTCGTCAAAGTGCCGCGATCGCCGGACAAGCCTGGTAAAGGCTCGTACTGGAGTTTGCACCCGGACGCCGGAAATATGTTCGAAAACGGCTGCTATTTGCGTCGCCAGAAACGTTTCAAGTGCGAGAAGAAAGCTGCCATGAAAGCCGCAGCTCAAGCGAGGATCAAAGACGATCCTGACAAAAAAGACAGCGACACTTTAGAGTCGGCGTCTTTGACAGTTACCAATCAGATAGGGGGGCCCCACGAAGGAGAGCAAGAAGATCATGCCGAGAGCAAGCCTTTGCTCATAACAGGTAACGGCGGCACTGTACCAGCGGCCTCAGATACGAATGGAACGAACCTGCAGACGCTTGAACCGGTAGATAATAGAACGCAGGCGACGAGCGCAGTGATGGTCCAGCAAAGCCCAGTGGAATCTACCTCAGTGCTTACTGCTCCTACACCGTTGATGGTCCCCGCTCCCAACCAGCCGGTCATGTACCCTGCGTACTCTTCACAACCAGCGTTTATGTCCCCGACTTTTCAGAGCATGAGCGATAACAGCTTAGGCATGGGACACCATATGCATACGATGACTCCGCTCAAGAATGATCCCCACTCATTTTCTCATCCGTTCTCGATCAATAGCCTGATGAATGCTAACGAGCAGCAAAGTAAGGAGATGAGAGTTTACCCGGACGCTCTCCAGTACTACAGTCCCTTACAACCGCACCAGTCAGCCGGTCTTCTGCCACCTCCTCCAGCAAGTGTGATGCCTCAATATGCCACTCATCTTCAGCAAGCGCAGTCGCAACAACAGCAACAAAGTCTTCCAGTTTCGTCAGCTTCCCCGCAACCTTCAGAACAGACGACATGTTCATCCGACATGAACCACCACACGCTGCAAGCGGTTAATCCCAGCAACGTCGGCAACCACCACCCCCAGCAGCAAGCGCACATGATGGTGCTTTCCGGCTTGCAACAAACGCAGGTCACTGATGCCTCCTACTACGCTTCGAGTGAGCAATCAGGAGTTATGCAACCGTCCTCTCAGTCGCAGACATGAGATTTAAAGTTTTAGCATTCGCCGGTAAGATTGTGTTTATAAATTTTTGACTAGATGCTATCGTTTTACAACCTACAAAAAGATGTTTTGGGGCTGAGAAATAGCCAAGGTCATAACCTTAGGCAGTTTTTGCTTTTCTGTTAAAAATATTAATGCTGTAATAACTATAACAAGATTGTTTGCTGCTTCTCCCCAAATTAACCTTCTCTGAGTAAATGAACAGCGTATTGAGTTTACATTATATTTTTTCAAAACTTGAACCTGCTCAAAATCCAGTTGTACAACATCCAGTAAATAACGTAAAATATGATGCAGCTATGTCCAACACGCGACCGGCGTGCGGCCCAGTCAAAGTTTTTGTGCGGCTCAGTTTAGGTTTTCGCTGTAGCATAAGTAGGCTACAATCGGACAAACTGTCCTTATTTTGGTAATCTTAAATTTGAGGTTTTTGATGTAGTGGTCCTCAGTGCCACTTTATCACTTCTGTACTGTGTAGCGGGAGATTTCCACGGGTCCACTGACACCTTGGAGCAAAAAACGTGTTTCTAGTTTTCTGAGTTCTACTCTTGCTGTTCGATTGGCACTAAACTTGTTTATGGCATCACACTTACGGAGTGGTTAAAATTGCTAAAAAGTCGTCGCCATTGCATTTAGAATTCGAACCTTTCAGTACAGTAGCTTTAAAAACTAACTTTTAGTTTGCTAAGATCAATGTAAATCATTCAATGAGCGGCCCTCACTAAGATAATGACATGATTTTGTACCCAGAAGCAATTTTGGTTGGACATAGCTAGTTTAATGAATTTGTGCGTATTTACTGTATGTTTTGTTCTTAAATAAGAAGTTCTGTTTGCGCATATATTTATAGCTTTCTCTACAACATGCTGCTTGATTTTGTTTTCCATTTCTCCTTTGATTTTCTTTTTTTTTGTTTTTGCAGATTTTTTGCTTCGCGCCTAGCAACATTTTCCAAGCTGACTGTAAGAACTGTTGTTTTCAGTTACTGCTTTGTATTTTTGTGTTTGTGCGCAATTTAATTGTTGTTGTAATACGCTTTCGAAATGGTCAAGTGCTATTTTGGACGCAAACAATCATTTGAAATCAAGTGGCCTATACTTTGCGAACATTTTGCTCCCCGCCGAACGGACCTGCTTCTAATCGGTAAGCAAACTGCAGCAAGCCAAGTTAAAAAATGGAAATGAAATGACAGGTTGGCCCGTTAAATATGAATCATGCAGTAAAATCGTAGAATTGAGGAAAATTTATCGCAAATTAAGTGTACGTTTTATCCTATATATTCAGAATTGAAAAATATATTCCTGCAAAACGTGTATGTAATCAGTTGTCACTGATGCACTTTTGACCGTAGAGATATTTTAACTTTTTATAACACTTACGCTAAAATTTTCAAAACCTTTTGAAAGTTTGAAGATTTACTCAGTCTAACAAACGTGATAAATCCTGATGGACGTGGTTTGAATAGTTCTGAATTGCATTTTGAAACTTTAATTTTAAAGACATTGAAACTAATTCCTTTTGAACTGATTGATGAAAATTCTGCTTTTTATCTGCAATACTTAATCGAATTAAATTCAAGAAAATATTCACAAGCACATTTCGTGAACAATTTTGCACCTATGTTACTGAACTAAGTTTCATGGTCAAATGAAAATTGCAGGTGTAAATCAAAAGGAGATCGTAGTACATTCAAAATAGAAAACAATACGACATATTTGGTAGCAGGGGTGACTTTGGTGAACCTGGTGTTTGTAAAAGGTTTGGTTTGCGCTTATTTCGGGAGAAATTTGTTTATTTTCCAAGTTTAATCCAAACAAAGCAAAATTATTTCCCAAAAGCACTTAATCAACATTGAAGTAAATAAAACTTGTCTGTAAGTGCAAAGCCATGTGCAGAAGCTCCGATAACGCGGAACCTTGTCGTGGGAGTTGCTTTTGAAACAAGATTTAAACGTGTGCAACGGTCAGTATGAAATGAACTGCACCGTGGAATCCGTTTTTGTTTTTGCTTTTTCTTTGTGTTGTTGTTTCTCAGCGGTTGTTCACTACTAAAGCAAAAGTTTTAGAACACGCATACAAAAAGAGCATCTCTTCTGACCGCTTTTGCGTAGGAAGTGTTTAATAAAATGAAGAAATCGTGCCACTGGTGGTATATTGAAAACACAATGTTTGAAAGTCTAATGATTGAACTTAAAAAAATTAAAATTGCAATTTTCATGATAGCTTTAAACTAAAGTTTCTACATTCTTATTAAGATTCTAGTTCCAGTGTTTAAGAATTTGCAACCGATTTTCGCCAGTACAATATAGTTGGAACCAATGGAAGGTTTATAGTGTCGTAACATGCTAGTTCCTTCTTAACGCGGAAATTACGTTTGTCAATCTTGTTCGTTTCGCTTCAATCACTTGTCTTTTGTTCCTGAACTGATGTGATCTGACACATAAAGCGATGTCGTAAAAACGCTTCTGTAGCAATCCAACAAATAAACAAAGAAGAGAAAATATTTGACCCTTAAACATGAAAAGTTTACATATCACCAATCGGCAAATTGTTTGTGACTGATGTACACTAACCTCGCTTGTATGTTGTGTGTAACTAGCAACTGTGTTGCTGACCTGCTTTGACCGAGGCTAGCTCCAATCGGTGCATTAAGCAGAGACTGCTTTAATTGAAACTTTATTTCAAGATTTTTTCAAGCAACTTAACGTCTACTGCTATTTGAAGGTAGCTTGTGGCTCCACTATTTACCCTCTGAATAGCCGTTTCAAATTCTGGGTACTACAGCAGAAGTTTAGCGGCTCTATTAAAAAAATAGTTTGATTTTATCGGTTAGAAAGTAACAAGCTAGATTAATCAAATTGTTTCATGGGTTTCGTAAGATACACCCTTCATTGTTTAAGGGACATTGCTCCTTGGATTCATTATTTATACTTGCAATTTAGTCACAGACAGTTTTAAACTCATTGTTAAAAACCAATTGATTTTCTGAAAACCACGCAAAATTTAGCAATTTGGCTAATAAGTGTACCGTGCTTTTTGACGCGGTTGATCAAAAGTTAACGTGCCTTCTCAAGCAGTTCCAGGAAAGGGCAACAAGCTTGAGGCATAAAATGTCAAAGTTACATTAAAACTTTGAAACCATAACTTTACAACAATTTGCGCATAGCTATTCCGGTACTTGTCAAAGTTGCATTTCAAACTGCGCTGTTCCTGGGAAACGCGATACGCGTAAACACTGCAAAAATGAATTTCATATCGGAATGTCCTACCAGCCTGGTTCAGGAACTTGAAGAACACACGTATTTTTTTCGTTTTGCCAGTTATCATTTTTTGTTGAAGTCCTGCGCTACTTTCGTCAGAAACATAGAGTCAGAAGATCGCTGTTCGAATTAACGGCAGATATAGGGTTGCACTACCTTTATTTCCAAGAAAGCTTCATTTCTCAGAATTTGAGCGAGCTGTAGCACTGTGCCTAGTGTTTTCTAATAACGTTGGTTTGCCACATGGCAATTTCACCATTTACCTAATAAAAACGGATAGTTTTTTAGTCTTCATGCAAGTCTTGGCAGACAATTTCAAGAAAATAGGAGGCTATGTGTAATAAAAGCAGAGTTTCCCACACATGATTTCATGTGAAATAGTTGCTACGATTAAATCCAACTTGATCCAATTTTACAATTTTCTATTCAAGTTGAAAAGCTCAATAGTGATAAATAAGTACTGGGTCATCGTCCATTTTTACGGGGTCATTGCAAAGTGCATGTCGCCCTTTTTCCGCCGTAGACTCACTGATAGGCATTGGTGTAGAAAAAGAACATGGTGCATTGTTACATAACTGCATACCCCGATAAAATGAAAATGTTATTTGTCCGCATTAGGACCAAGGATGTAGTGCTAAAAAAAGAAGTGTGGGAACGTACCCAAAAAACTAGTCATTTATGCCAGGGTTCTACGCAAGAGATACTGTAGCTTGGTGTTATTCATTTATACGACGAACGCACAGAGGAAATCTATTTAAAAGACACATCTTCAAGTCAGGTCTCTCTGAAAAAAGTGTGGGAACGTTCCCATACCCAAAAAAGCGTGGGAACGCTGTTTCCATACCTTCCCGCCCCACTACATCCCTGATTAAAACCTGAGCCCACAATCAGCTACTGCGTGATTCTTAAAGGTGGCAGAAATTTGTAAGGACCTACTGCAAATCAATTTTCAAAAATTTCTTTTAAAAAAGCAATTATACAAAATATGTGAGCTTTCAACTTGTTTGCGTCCTGAATTTCTGTCTTGACGATTCTGTTGCCTCAAATTTTTTTCCGTTCAGCAGGAATATCTCAAAAACAAGCATTTCATTTTGTGCATACGCAGAATCGTCACGAGAAAGTCTTCAATAGGGGACTTTACGTTTGTGCAGAGGGGGGCTTCACATTGAAAATTCGATGCAACTCCACTAATTTATAGCGTTCAATTTGGGAGGCTTGGTGCTTTGTTTGGGCGACGGGACTGCATGGGCACACGTCGATTTTGTTCTTTTTAGCGCGGAAAACCACCGCCTAATTGATGCAGTATTAGAGCACGTGCCAACCAAGTTTGAAGACTGTGTATAAAAGTCCAGGAATGCCGTAGACTTGAAAAACAGCGCTTAAACCTTTTCCTGTTTCCAAAAGAAAGCTTCACGTTCAGAGCTACTGAAACTTAACCTCACTGCAGCATTTACAACAAAAGTAGTATGGTGTCCCACGCCTTACAGGGTAAGCGGAGACGGGCGCACAGTGAGTACCCGTGACAATTTAACTGTGGGTACAAAGGTAGCATAATGAAACATTTTAAGTGCGTAGACCCACGGCGCAGAGCATTATCTTTTGGCAATATTAGCGGTTGTGTGGTAGAACTTCAAAAAGAGAGGTTGATCGCTCTGAGAGAAACGGCGATAGTATCCAGGGGACCTCAGCGAAGAAGTGCACATCAGATGATTTACAGCATATATGCTTCCCAGACGGATGACTAGGAATTGAGCTGCCGTAGATCTCTCTGGGATCTGCCGACACTTCGAGCACATGAGATTAATTCATCGAAAAGAATATTTTCGGTAAAAAACACGCATAAAGACGACGGGCGGGACCGAGCGGGTGCAACCGCCTTGTTTTGAAATAACTGTAAATGAATGCAGATAATGCGTTGCAAGATAACCTCAGTTCTAATCTTGTGCCTATGGCGCAAGTGGAGATGAGCGACCCAGACCAATCGTGATACTCCCGAAAGGAGAACAATAATGAGCATAAATGAAACTGAAGTGTTGTGACGGCAGAACCAACTTTTAATGGTGGGATAGGCGTACTACCTATAGAGGTGTGCGGACTCTAATTTTTTGAGTCCGGATCTAATCTTGTTTTGCAAATTTTCAATCCGGATCCGATACTAACATGACACAAGCAATACGACTCCTGTTTGACTCCACATAAAGATAAGTCAAGCAAACACAAAAGCCAAATCCAATCCGGCTACAGCAAACGAAACCTCACTCCTGATCCTGTTGGAGGCAGCAGGAGACAGGATCCAAATAATCCCAAATCCAGTCCATGCACACCTCTGCTAAGCCTACATCGCGGTAGATTGATTATGTGACGGCATCGGTGATCATTCAACCCTGGAATTCCCTGTTTTGTACAATTTCTAAAAATAACATGCCAAAACGCACTTGCAGTCGGTATAGTTTTGTAATAGAAGGTTTCATATTTTTGTAAATGTCATTAGATCCAAAATGCGTTAACAAGATCATCAATTTGCAAGTAATGCCGATGAGTTATAAATCAACAAACATTCCAGAAACGTTCTTGTCATACCCATTCGTAAAACGTTGTATCCTTAGACACTGGGCGCCAATCTCTTGTGCACGTAATATGTATTTGGAACCATGTAACATTTTGAAGTTTTACTGCGCACACGACCATTACAAGCTTCGTTATCCCAATATACGATTCATTTATTTTCTCACAGAGGTGTTTGCATCAGGCCATCAGTGAAAAACGGCTCGACGCCTCTACGGCATTATGACGCAAGGTTAAGACGGAAATAAAGCTTGCCTTATGCACAAGATCAGGCACTCACGAAATTTTGAAGATAATGTGCTTTATTATAAAAAACTAAAAAAGCAGTGAAATAGCGGGGGTCTCTTGTTTCTCGCCCACCCCTTGAGAAACAGTGGTGGGTCAAGACTCCCGGCCCCTGTTCCAACGGCCAAAACAACTGCACTAACCACGTTGTAGGCGAAAGATCAATGACCTACGGCATATGCGCGGACATAATATGCTGAAAGCGATGTAAGCTAAGCTAAGCTAAAAGGAATATGACGTATTAATCATGTGTCTGCAATATATGTACAATCAGGCCTTGTTTGTCTGAACTCCGATTAACCGGAATCCCCGCTATCCGACACAAAACTACTAGGAACGGATTTCTCCCAATGCATTTAACCCCTTTAATCCGGAAACCTCGTCCGACTCTGACACGGAACTTTAGGAACGGATATGTCAAATCAATAGAAAAAAACGCTAAATCGGATTACGCAACTGTTACTTAGTTGTTGATTAAATCACGATGGAAGTGCGAAAGTCAGTTTTCTACGCACAATGAGTGTAACAGTGGCAAAACTTGCAGGACACAGTTAGATCTCTTCTAAAGTTCTCTTTCGCGTTTAATCTCATTCTGAATGCATACTATGATGCGTATATGGATTTGCTAATAAACAAAAAACTATGCGCGGTTTATTTAGTCACGTTCAACATGCAGTCTACTCTACATATTTGCTTAATATGTCTCAAGGAATGGTGATGAACTACAGTCAGACCTCGTTTATCCGGTTTCGGACCGCTTTGTTTCGTCTAATATTGTCAGTTTAGCGAGGTATCCGGATAATCGGAATCGAAAGTATAAAGAGCGAAATTCTTTCCAGAGCAAATGCCAATGTAAACAAAGGTAATGATGTGCAGTACAGTAGAACTCGCCTTAGTGGACGCTCAAGGGGGAACAGAAAAAAGCTCTACATTCACACGAACTGTCAACTTAACAGTAAACTTTCCAGCAAATTTTGATCCCTTGCAAACTTTCACAACTGCCATATTTCATTATCGCATTGTGTCAAGAAACTGCCAGGCAAAAATATGTACCAATCGATGTCAACCTCTATTTTAACGCCTCAGAGAGGTGAAGAGTGGCAGCCAGTGCCGACGCAACCATTAGGCGAACGAGGCGGCTGTCTAGGGCGCTGAGTCAAACGGGGCGCCAAAAAGGACCAACAAATACAATTGCGTGTTCAGGAAGTGACGAACATGCACCAAATAAAAGTGGATGAACATGATGAAAGTGAATAGAACACACGTTCACGCAGTTTATGAGAAGATACAGGCACACTAGCGTACGGAGGGGGGTCACTGTGCCATGGCCCCCCCTTCGACCCTAAAAATAAAAAAATGTGTAAACAGTATGCGTATTTTTAGGTGTAAATGCGTATTTTAGGTGCAATTATGCAAACTTTTTCCGGGGGCATGCCCCGGACACCCCTAGAATGGTCGTCCTAAAATTGATTTGTGACGTCACACGATTGTGACGACACTTGTCTTCCCTCGGAAATTTTCTGCGTACGCCACTGTACAGGCACTACACTATTTCAGGTTTGGTGCACAAGGATTATTCTTATCAATTTCATATATACTATAGACAAGCTATGTTGCAATTTGGTATAAATTTTATTCATTCAGTAAACATTTCTCGTGTAAAGCAAACGTGTTTTTTCCAAAGTGTAACTTATGTAGCAGCGCGGTGGCTGCTACATGCGACGCGCTAAGCATGACATCCCTAGTAGCACGAAAGCTACTGGGAGCTCCCTTTAGCCTAGTGCGTAAGTGCGCAGGCAAGCCGCTTCACCTACAACGTGACGATATACAGAACAAGGATCTTTGTTTAGCAGGGGTGGGTGCTGGAATGGATCTTGCCTAGGTGGTTACAAATCTATCAATGACGTTCTGTCAGGGTCAGCAAGGCATGGAATTCAGGCCATAATTTATCAAGTTCACTGAAAAATTGTAAGTTTGCCATCTCTGTTCTTTCATTTCTTGATTTTTCCTGACCGCGTCGCTTTTGCCGGAGTATCGGCTTATGTCGATACCTTCACTAAATCATCTTTCAGCCACCAGTGTAGTCAGGTTAGGAAACGTACTGAAACGCTAGCATTATTTATGTTAGTAGGCTATTTAACTAGTCAAATTTCGATTATGGAACACACCGCCTTAATTTATTTAGCCAAACAGATTCCAGCTGGGGCGTTCGCGAACATCAGAATTGTGTTCTGCATGTGGAACTTCTTCGATTATTACGACACCAAATTAACAATGGACTGCCACTGCGAGTATCTGATGCTTCTGCAGCTGAATCATCGCAAAATCCGTATATAGCATGGTAGGGAGGCAGGCACGGTGCTGCAAGGTGGTTGGAATTTTTATTCTCAATGGCATTCATTTTAGAAACAAACAGAAAAAAGGAAACTCACTTCGACCATAACGCAGAAAATAGCATCATAAAGCAGTGGTTCTGAAATTTTTCGTTGCTGTGGACACCTTTCACTGCACCCAAAACCGCTGCTGATCCCTTCGTTTTGTCAAAATTTTTTTCTACTATTGGTAAATTACATTTGGTCGCTTCTCAGCATGAGCACTTCAACCGCCCGGCAAGAAGCACATTTCAGGCTACGGCCTGCCGCCAACTGACACCACCAAAATCAAATGAAAAAAGGTCAGTCGACTTGCAACATGAACATGTCAGACTACAGTTGTGGTGCGATTAAGCTGACTAATGGCCTAAATGGGCGAATAAAAACTAACGAATTTTCTTGATTGAATTTTGGTTTCAAGAACCCCGTAAACAATGTTCCTTCCCTCTTAGGTGCGCAACTGCACAGTGCCACCAAATAAGCTGTGCAGTGAAATCTCATATTCTTGCGCACTTGCAACACTCCAAATAGCCCTTTAAACGCTTGAAACGCTTTACTGGTTGTGTGTCTATATGGTTGCGCAATTGCATGCGCACTAAAAAAACATTGCGCAGTGTGAAACTTTCTTAGAGGGAACACTGCCTGTGAAACACATTCATGGAACTAAGGGGTTCACGGACTCCAGGTCGAACCACACCACTGCCATAGAGGATTCCGACGAAAGCTTCAAGGTCAATTTTTTCGCTACATTCGACATAGCTATCTCATCTAATGAGAAACGCTTCCAGTAACTGCATGAGCACAGCTCTGTCTTTGGCTTTCTCTATGACATTCAGAATATGTTCAGTCCAGCAAACCAACCCAAGTTCTTCTTCATCACTGCAACACCTTGTAATAAACATAAACATGCCTAAGATATTGAGGCAGAGCAACTCTATATACAGTCTCTTCGAGGAGATCCTTTGGAAATTTTGCATTTTCGTCACAGACACAATGTGATAAAACGTTTCCCAAATATATCAGCAGACGTCCGAATTCTGCTAACCCTCCTTGTGTCCGTAGTCGTTGGAGAAAGGAGTTGAAAAGTGAAAGTCATACAACCATTTTGCAAGGGAGATTGGTGGATCTAGCCACGTGTCTACTCAGTCAGAGACTTCCTCTCATGAAGGACATTGTCAGTCAATTTGCCACAAAAGACCAGGAAGGCGAAGTTTTAAGGTCTATGCTGGATTTTTTTTGTTTACATGAATTTTGCAATGGGTGTACTTGTGTGAATAATATTTCTATGAACTTGGTGTCCACATCAACTCGGTATTAATGTCATAAATTATCTTCTGTAAAAGTCATTATCTACCTTGTGTACAACGGAAAAAAAGTCATTTTGAAGTGAATGGAATGGACCTTGCCTAAGACGCACCGGCAAAAGATGTGCAAAGTGAATGTTAATTTTAAAAAAAGGTCGTGCCACGGTTGATTGAATAGGTTGACGTCATCAAGCTACGAGGGGGCGCTGAAAAATGGATTCCGCCTGAGGCTCTAGAGTGGCTTACACCGGCTCTGGGCCCTGGTGACAGCTGCATACGTGTTTGTTGTTAAAATGAATTTGTTGCGAATTTCACCTTAAAGGAAAAGCTTAAGATTTTGTGGAAATCATACAAATTGGTAACTGGAAAATATGCCAGAATTATGCCAAATTTATGTAAATATCTGCCAAACAAAAAGTTTTATAAGCAGAGATTTCAAAATACAGCACAATGAATTCTTGTTTTTTATATACTGTATATATGCGTGTTGGAAATATTAGAAGGAATGCAAGTTCTTGCATTCACTTTTTTGAAGCAAATCATGCAGCAGCATTTTGCAGTTGTACGTTAACATGGTGGTTTAAAATGCTTATAGTTCCCTCTAGAAGGGGTGAAGTGCTACAAAAAGAAGTGCGGAAACGCAACCAAAAAACTAGCCATTTTCAATTAAAATAGCTTTTCATTTACTCATTGATAAGACGATAAGAACCACACACATGAAATTTGAGTAACAATACGCATCTTCAAGTCAGGTTACTATGAAAAACGTGTGAGAACGCCGTTCCCACGCGTTCCGGCCCCGCTACACCCCTGTCCTCTAGAGACATAACAGTGGTTTCAAAGACTAGGTACGATAAGACAGTGAATTCGGTTGTTAGTATGTACAAGAATTGCGGATTGTTGAAAGCATATCAGCAGAAAGCAGACATTACTAAGGACATATTATTGAAATCTCCACCAACAAAGGATGTTTTTCACAGAAATCGGTGCAAGACGTTTGAAGTGTGTCAATGCTAAATCGATTAAAGACATTCAATGTAGTTTTTGAAACATCACGAAAAATCAACACATAAATCTAAGAGTAAGAAACATGATGAGACGATTTCAGTAGAGGCCAGCAGCAAAAAGACTGTTCTTTCGTGAATACAAATCAAGTTTTCTGCCCTTGCTTATACACTTGTGAAAGTTTCTCATTCCTACTGCAAAGCGCAGTCATCGATTTGATTATGGAGTTAGAACGGTGCCGAAACAACACTCTAATAAAGGTCTAATAAAAAATAAGTGTCGAAATATTTATTGAAAATGTAGAAGTGACACTCGCTTCTAAACGATTTCAGTGGAATAGGCATCAGAGTACACTGCTTTTTAATTCCATATCTCCATCAAATGCATGTTTGTCAATCGCTTTGCTTTCGCTGGTTGCGGGAAGCTGTTTCCGGCTGAAACTTCTATAAAATCACAAGCGAATTTACCATTTGCAAGTTTGATGGAACGCGTACGTGTGGACAGCAAACAGACTCGCACGCAATCGAAGTCTCAAACCTGTGCACGGCGTTTCAAAGACATTTGGTACCGCAAATGTTGTGTTTCACGGTTAAAAATATGACGGAAATGTCCATGGACTTTTTCAAACATGAAATAGTCGATTGACTGCTTGAAAACTTGAACAACAAACTAAACAGCATAGGCATTTCAAAAACTTAACACAAGCGTATCAAGTGCTGCGTGGTTAAGTCATAGTAAAAATGGCTATAGCACACAACAGCCGCAAGCAAGCATTTATAAAACCAATGTTTATTTCAGACCAATGTTTATACGAACCAGTGTGGTCCAACTCCTTTTGACCTAAAACCCACTTTGCAAAAACGAGATGACTTGCGGGCCACTTATAACAAAATGATGTATGAAACAACAGATTTAAAACTAAAAAGGGAAGATAAGTGAGTGCGTCATTCAAATTATCACACACTAGCAAAAAGCAATATATTACAAATCTCTATCAGCGGGATGCCTGTAGTCGAGGTTTATCTAATACTATCGTTCCTTTAGCAATACTAGTGTTAGTGGTAGCAAGTCGGAGACTATCGTCCAGTGTTTCGTCTACAATTCGATTTCTGTTTTCAGATTTGACTTGCTTCATCGCAGAAAAATGTAGGCCTACTTTCACACACGTATGTGTTTCCAAACATCGAGTGTATTTTTAGCGCGACATCCTTCATGTTGGGAAATCTATCTTTGTTCATTAATTTCTAGAACCTTCCCACAGTCTAGTCGTTACGTCGTTAATATTGTACATCTTTGTTAAAGGATGTTATGCTTGTTATAATTAAAATTAGCAGGTTTACCATACACACAACACTACATCAATGTTGAGAAAGCTCGAGGNACTTAAAAATTCTGTCCGCGGATCACATGTGGCCCGCCGGCCTGTAGATGGACCACACTGATACAAATTTTGGGGTTTACGAGACCCTCGTATGGTTTCAACGCAATTGCTCATGGACTATACAACGCTTACGTGTACAGACTAGCTTCATGTTTGCTTTGAAGCACTTTTCCAGTCTTATAGAATGTCTCAGATTGCTCGATCGTTTCCAGCAGCGGTTTTCCATTTGTTTCAGGGAAAATGAATGACAATAATCCAGCAACAACAGCTTAGAAAAAATTTCGTCTGAATTTTGTTCTACTGTACAATTTCAAAGCACGAGTGTATTTTTAAATCTGGTGAGAACTTGCTTTAAAAAATTATTCAACTCACCCTTTTTGCACAAACTCAACCAAAGCCTAGGATCTAACCCAATGGTTCTTAAACTGGGTTCGATCGAACCCCTTGGTTTCGACGGAGTCATTTCAGAGGTTCGAGGAAGGTCATGTGATTTCAGTAACCCATTTTTACTTTCTGTTATATTGGGCAAAAATGAGGTTCGACAAAAGCTTGGAAAACTACGTAAGGATTCGTCGTGTTTGTAAAGTTTAAGAACCGCTGGTCTAACCCAAGCTTGCATCCATCAGACCATGGAAACTCAATTAAGTCATCTCAGCCGTTTGTTGAGCTAAAATGTTTAATAATTAGGTGAGGTATACAGAAAAGATCTACAAGACGGAATATATTCTGAGTAGTTGATTGGATATTTGGCGGAAGAAATTCTATGAAGATATGAAGTAACAGAGAAACCTATATGCGCAAACAACGCTGTGAAGTTAAAGTTTTTTCAACTTTGCACCATACCAAATTGCAAATTTTGAAATATAAAAGTATTCAAAGCGAATTTTACAGAAACACAAGCCCTGTATTAAGGCTTTTTACGGGCAGTTGCACACGTCTGCCAATTTTTTGTACTGTAAAACAAGAGGTTGTCATCACGCGTGCGCAGAAATTTTTCCAGGGGGTGCAACATTGACATTTTGCTTACCTTTTTCAAATCACTGACGATGCAATGCAAATGGACATTAACAAACCGGTTTACCCTTTGTACGCCCCAAAGATAATGCCCCATGTTCATGGACGTCGGATCGGGAGCAGAGAGGAGCCAATCCCCCCAGAATTTTGAAATTTGACATTTCCTCTTACGTTTTTAGCAAAAAGGTTGATTTTTTAGTTTCGAGCGGGAACAATGAAATTTCACCATTTTTGGGCCCTGCTGGAAAAGTCTTTTTGGCTGATCCTGGAAAAATTCACAATTGCCCCCCCAGAAACAAATCCTTCCGACACCCATGTTTTGGCAACAGGAGCAGTAATGCGCTTCGTTGGGAGCATTAGCCGGGTATAATTTCCACTAGTGGTTCCCAACCTTTTTTGATGTCGCGACTTCATTCGAAGTATTACATAAGCGCTCAGCCCCAGACATTACCTACAACTCAAAATGTTCAAGTAACAACCGACAAAATAAAAACAACATGATTTCGCATGATAAATTTACTGTATTTACATTCTTATGTAAAACAAAGAGCACATTGTACTCAGGGCCGGATTAACCATTGGGCAAACTGGGAAAATGCCCAGGGCCTCGCGCTTGAATATCAAAAGACTCCTTTGCTGGTTTTTCATGATCTTAGGCTGTTCAACACGCGTCAAAATTGCAGAGCTTGTTGATTACTGCATTTAGTATATAGGTTAAGGAAACTATCAACTTCGGCATTTATCGTTTTTGAGTGACTTGAACGAATTGAACCAAACAGCACCACGCTTTATGACCCAAGAATTACACAAAAGCAGTGCATCAATGGGCGTCCGCAGAATTTTTTCCAGGGGGAAACGTCGAAATTTTGCTCATCCTTTTCAGTTTGATGACGATGCAATGCAAATGGCCGTTCACAAAACGCTTTACCCTTTCTCCACCATTAGTCTGTGCTAGTTGACCCCCAGTTCTCAATCTTTTGTCTGAAATATTTTCTACACAACGGCTATCAGAAATGCTTTTTCTTTTCATAAACTGCCTAATATCCATTTTTTTCGAGAACTTTCTACAAATGCTCAAGTTACAATTTAAGAGTAATCAACGGCCAGAAAGACATAAGTGGTGAAAAAATAAGAAAGTTAGACACTCTCGCAAAACTGTTTCAAGCAATAAGTAGAACTATAATGTTGACAAGACTATCGGACAACTTATCACAGTTAGAACACCAAGAAGGCTTAAAAAACTGAGCAGATGAATTACGAAAACTCGCCACAGCAAATATAGCTTTGCACTTAGTGCTCACTAAGAAGTCAGAATTAATATCAACGATAAAGACGTAGCATGGAGCAACATTTGTTATTTTCAAGCAGCACAGCACGCAATTAATTTCGGAAAAAGTTTTTTCAATGATTTGTCTATGAATCAGTCCCGTGCATGCCTGGAACACGAATGCACTCTTCATTGTGTTAGTTCGTAAAAGTTGGTTGTTGAACGATTATCAGGAAAGTCGTTTCTTGAAAGATTATCAGGAAAGCATCTTGCACATCAGGTTTTGATTTTAGCACAGTAGTGAAGCGCTTGAAAGAACTGGAGCTGGCGTACACTACCAACCCTCACTTATTGAAAAAGAGATCTAGCGTACGCTTTTTTAAAAAACTTACCGCAAATACCAAACACGACGTTTGGCAACCACGACAAAGCGTCCTGGGCAACTATGAGGTAAGGCGCAGCAATTCCACCGATCCGAGCACAAACAGACGTCACGCCGAAAGCGTTGCTCCTGTACGTGTAGCAGTAAACTAGTCAATGAACGCGTGTATACAGTACTGTATGCAGAATAAAGGCATCTGGCGAACACCGTACAGATGTTTTACTTCCAGTCAAAACGTTTAAGCCGAGGCTGTTAGGATTCATTTTCTACTTGTTGGGCTTCAGCTTTTATTCGTTCCGAAAATTTGAAATTCAAAGTTTCTTGTCATTTTGTGTTACTGCTGAACGAAGTCCGTTATACTAAATATTAGAGGTTTTGTTGGAAGACTGCTGCGAGCCGCACGAAGAGTGCTTGTTGCGAGCCGCATGCGGCTCTCGGGACCGCGGTTGAGAACCACTGCATTAACCCTTAAAACCTGCCACACATGCACGCATTCTTTGATTTATTTCTGCTTGAAATGAAATATATCTGTTAGGATTTTGCTCAACTGCAAACCGCATTTATTAAAAGTCGCTTTTAATCGGTGTTTCTGTGCGAGATATTACAAATTTTGTTCAACATAAGCCTTACTTTTTGTTTTTATTTGAAACAATGCAGAAGATAAATCGTTTTCAACAAAGTAAATACGTTTCATAAAGTTTCTTTAAAAATAATAGCCTGCTGCAGTNATGAGACTGCGTTTTGACTTCTCAGGCAATTTTGTCAATAACTCGCCTACAAATGGCGAAAGGTTAGAGAGTCAATTAATCTTGAATCGCAGATTTTCATTTACTACCTTTTACAAAACTACGTACCATTGGATTTGAAATTTCTGGGGCAGTGTGACGTCATGAGGGCCCAATGATAGTATTGTGAACCTATGAACACAATTAAAATGCCAGTTTACCCGCGTTCTTGGAACCAACTCAAAAAGACGTATGTTATGATGCTTACATTGACCCTCTAGCGCAGTCGGTCGGCGAGTTATGGAAAATTGCCTTAGGTGTCATTTAAGGCTATCCGGATCGTGAAAGGGTTTTTATTTTGCTTAAAATGAACAATAACTTGCAGGATTTTTCACAAGTGTAAACCGCATTGATTAATATTCGCCTTGGTTTAAATCTAAGCTATAGTGTTATCAATGTTTCTGTGCAAGATTTCACAAACTTGCTTCCATAATGAAAATTTACTTTATTCTTTCATTTGAAACTATGTAGATGCCAATCTGTAGGTTTGTTTGCTTTAAAAATCTGCTTGGTTTCGTGTTTTGCATAGAGTGCAAATGTGCAATCACAACAGCATGTATTTTTTATAACTTCGCATTTTCAACATTTTGTATAAATTCCGAGAAAACTTCCTCGTGTTCATCAGTCAATTGCACCAATTTTCAAAAGACATTAACCACTCCTTGGTAACTACTGTAGAAGATACTTAAATAAAGCGAAAGTGTAATCACAATGGGTTTGAAAATGTAAAAAATGGATGGTTCACTGAATACTAAACCACGATTTTAGACATAAAGAGCCCATATAAAGAAATGTTGTTTCTGCTATTATGCTGCAGCATATACCTATCACACGGGGTAAGGCAGCAATGCATCTACTTCTCAAAGCGTTTGGAAATCGTAGTTATTGAGAAACAAATTTCAAAGTGAGATGAAACCAGGACAATTCACTAAATCAAGGCGCATCTCTTGACATAACTATATGAAAAATTACAAGAGGCAATGTGGATATCTTAGGTTGTTCAAATTCTAAAGAAAAAAACAGGAAATTTGGGAAAATTATCAAGTTTTAGACAAAAAAAATTTTTGGAGCTGATTTGTTGGTTTATGAGTAAACACATGTTGGGCGAACACACTTTTTGTTGAGCCAAGAAATTTTATGTTCCTCAGTAAAATACGGTTTGGTAACGATTGTTTGCTATAGTCGGGCTGAAGATCATCATGGGACATCACACATACAAAACAGGGAAATTTATGCGTAAGTATATTCTCACGTAAGGAAGTGCTACGCTCAAAAGTAAGTACAGTATATTTTCACCTTGACAGAGCATCATCTAGGTCAGTGGTCTTCAACGTGGGCGAAATCGCCCCTTGGGGTCGCTTTTGAGATTCATAAGATTTGGGGGGCGATTTCAGTTTCCAAGGATCACTTTCTACATAGGCCTACTAAAATTTTAAATTTATTCCAAAAAAAAACAATATTTATTACTTTGGACGAAAGCATTTGATGCGTTTTCGTCTCCATGGTTCGTAACAAAGGTTACAAAACATATGAGACTGGTCACGTGACAATCAAACTAACATCATTCTGTGTAATGCGTAACGCTTCACTGCACCAACTACCCAAGAACACTGAGATTGTCACACTGGTTGAGAGTCAAGCATTGCGTTCTCACGAAGACTATGAATGTGCAGGAATTTTGTTGTGTCTAATGTTTAAAATAAGATATAAATGTACAGAAGCTGTTGCACTGAATAGTTTGTCAGGTTGTTTAACCCAATCGCTGCATCATCAACGTCACAAAAAGGAAATGAAGCAATAATCTTTGCCAGCTTATATGCATCAGCACGCGGGGTTTTGGACGTTTTTCGTATACTATGCGTTAATTAGTTCTATTATACTGTTATTAGTTGAAAATGACCAATACTGATATAGCTATCGGAAAATACCCAATCGGCCAAACTCCATTTTTCAAGAGGAAAACGTCAGCTTTTTTCAAGAAACTCACAATGGCCCAACAATCATAACATTGCTACCACCAAATCATCGCATCGACTTTGCGGCGATAACGAATATTAATTGCAAGTTGTCGCCGTCAAGTTTAGCCTAGTGAATTTTCGTCGTTAACTGTCACAAATCCCTTCAACCGTATTGTTTTATTATTAGCAAAATTGTTTTGAAACAAGTAGTCTTCAAGGCCTTCGGTAGAGCATTGCTAAAACCATTGCTTCGTAGGCAATAAAAATATGACAATTCTTTATCACGTGTTTTATAATATTTGGTTAGTACCTTGCGCAAAAATATGTAGGCCTACTGAAATGTGTTCTGTTGTAAAAACATTGGAAACATGACTGGTGCGAGACGATTAAGGTAGCAATTAATGGCTAGTAAAATTAGCAACAGCTAGCCGTAAGTTATGAAACGCGCTTATCGTGTTTTTCAGTGAGTTCGAGTGTGTTGCTGTACTTGTGGAAATTTCTGTACTGTGTTCATTTGACTTATGACAGAGTACAACAGAACGGTAGGCTAGGAAAGGAGTAACGAAGACCGGCAAGTAAGCCCAAACCCCATAAGCGTACGGCATGGGGATGCAGGGGATGCGGTCGCATCCCGAACGCTGAAAAATTGGCCATTATTCGGGCAAAAATTCTCAACATTTGGGCAAAGTGTGCAGCTACATTCACATATAAGTGAAGTAGTGTCTATTTTCCCAACTAAGGCAAAATAATGGCCAAATCAACAGCAAAATAGTGGCCAAAACGGCAAAAAATCTCGGACTTTTTTGCCGTTCTATGCCCCTGATGGCAAAATAGACACTGCCCTTGATTGAACTGGAATCATGCGGTAATTCCAACAGCCGTTAAAAATATTTTGAATTAAGAAAATGTAGTGGTAACCCACTTTTCCATCTAACCCTAATTTTTGTAAACCTCAAATTGTTGCTGCTATAAAGCGTACAACTAAAATGTAGCTGTAGCTGCAAAATATTTTGTGGTAGTAACGTGGTGTAGCTGTGATACGATACTGTGAAATTTTCGTGTTTCAAACGTGCTTGATGTTTTGAGATTTGCAAGTGTGAATCTGTTACCGCGAGATATTCACGAACAGAATTTACTATGTAACTGCAGCTGTAGGCTAATGTGTTGTGTGGTTTTAATGTAGCTGTGATTTCATACTCTTTAGGTTTTCATATTTTCCGTTTGTTTCATGTAATGAATTACCTATGTTGCATCCTGCCAAATTTTAATGTTTCAATTTAATGCTGTGAAGTGAAGCTTTCATAAACAGTAGCAACTGTACTATTTATTGCACTGCATAATTCACTAATGCTAATACAGTCCTGTAAAGGACTGCTATTTTTATAAAACGTTCTTATTGAGGTTATAAGCCATTTGTCATTGGGAATGTGCGCTTGTAGGCTACACATTCCCTGGTAGTTGATCATATAGGCTGCAGTATTTGCCTGTATCACTCCTATATTGCTATTTTTTCTCAGCATGCTGTGTTTAGTGCTCATTCAACTGTCTGCACTGGAGTGGCTTTTTGGTTTTCATAATGTGACTTTAGAAGCTGTAAAAGTAAACGTTTTAAGTAAGTTGCAGTATTTTAAGTACAACACATTGCAGTTAAGATTGCCTAATGTGGAAGGCTAAGGTATATGCTGTGTATTAAATTGCCTCCTCTCCCTCTCCGTACTTGAGACTTGACCTATTTGCAGCAATGTAATATTTTAGATCGTAACCTGATATTTCACTCCTTTTCCAGATTGACTGCGATTGTGGCTAACACAAATGCACACAGCTATGCTAGAGAAAAACAGATCTTAGCTATTAGGATGATCGTACTTAGGAAATGCAAGACCAAACTTGGGCAAAATTTTTTTGCATCCCCAAAAATATGCACTCCCGTACACCTATGCCAAACACCCAGTCTTGGCTAAACGAAGAGGAGTCCAAAAAATCCTTTACGCCGCCTGTTGTTCGAGGCTCGCTATGAAGTCATTCTGTTGTGGAGATTACGCCGAAAGTTACATTGCGTAGAAAGTTATTGGGTGAAATGACTTTTTGCCACTTTACTTGCATAAGCCAATGCGATTCCATCATCCAGGAACGTCTCACCAACATCCACAGCAACGATGGAGCCCGTGTTATATTTCATACACACGGATGGTCAGATTTTTGGATTAAGTGCAGTGAGCGTATTCCAGAACTTTGGGGAAAAGTGAAGCTATTATTGCTGGCGTTTCCCACGACGTATTTTGCTGAGCAAGGTTTCTGCCAAGTGCTGCACAAGTGTAATAAATACCGCAATCTACTTGACATGAGCAAGACCGTTGGAAACGGCAGAAGACTTAAGCTGACCAACTTGCAAAATACAAACTGCTTTCAAAAATCTTGCAGACAAACACCATCGCAAAGTTCGCATTAGTTAGAACTAGCTGTTTTTTTGGAAATGAATAACTTTATTCTACAAATTGCATTTGCAGTCGTTCTGTTTGTTCGTTTTGTTTTGTGATAATTAGATTGCTCGTTTATACTTCATTAGCACTGAAATTATTTTCAAAACAAAGTAACATTTTCAGACAACGCAAAAATTATAGGTAGGGTGCAATTTCCAGAGTTTTCGTGGGGGGCGATTGTACAAAATAGGTTGAAGACCACTGATCTAGGTTGTCAATAATGATTAGCTTACCTTACCACCGTTGGAAAGATTTCACTGGTAAAGTTGTAGATTATCGCAAAAGAGCCAGAAATTCCAAATTTTGCCGCAAAAGCGAACACAAGTCCAAGCGTGATCAAAGCTAACAAGAAACATAAAGAATCATTATCGACTCACTTTAAACTAGTGAAAGTTGTATTAAAACATCGAAGGGCATGCAAAATATTGCATAGTCTACTTGATTTTCTTAAACAAATGTTCCATACGTGGAGATACATAGTGATGCATATACTTAAAGCAACATCAAACAGGCTCCAACAAGACGTGATTTCACAATATATTAAAATATTGTTTTAAGCAAATTATACCATTTGCTGTCAGTGCAATCGCCATTGTCTCCTACGATGTAATGAACACCTTCATAATATGGTCACGGTGAAAGAACAGATTTTTAATGAGCGCACTGGGCTTAAGTTGTTGCAGTAAATATATGTCGAAGTACAATAATAGTAATCATATTGTTCTATCTCAAGCGGAAACGTTTTCAGTCCTAATTGTTGCAAAGTAGATATGTGCTCATTTGAACCTACATTGATTGTCACCCGAGTATTCGTTAACAATTGCACTTGCTGAAAGACCTATTCCAGCCAATAAAAACATGAAACATAGCATAGATTTTCTTCCGATCCTATCCATCACAAGAATGCAGAAAGCATAAGATGCTATCTCGAACACTCCATCTGTAAACAAGTTTTACAAAGCGTTGAACCATTGGACGAATAGTTAAGATGTTCAATTTACTTTTACAACTACATTTATTAGGTTAATATCAAAATACGATCTCGCTTTTGCAATGAAGTAATTCCTTGCCAGTTGACTGGTGGTCAAGGAGACAATTAGACGGGGAGCACATCCAGAATCTACTGGACAATGGTTCTCGGCGACGTCATGCCGTCCCTTTAGTTGGCCAAAAAAGCTGTACAGGTACATCCAGTGCCGGATTAGCAATAGTGGGAAATGTAGCAATCGCTACGGCCCCCGCAGTCATTTGTGTTAAATTTGTTCTTTATCATAAAATTCGTATGGAATTTTTTCAGTCCAAGAAGTCACTGTTTTACATTAGACTACTGTGAATTGAAAATTAAAGTACTTTATAGCCATTTGCAACAGTGTGGGACCATACAAGCGATGAGGCCAACTTGCAGCAATTTCCAGATAGTGCTAATTGCATTATTATGAATGAAATTCTTTTATATACTTAAAAAATATCACATCACGTTGACCTGTGTTCTATAAGTTGCGCCACTTTTTTGTACTTTTAAAATAATTTGGCGTCTATTCACTAGCCACTGGGTAGTGTGCTTGGAGTCTTACAAATGTGGAAAATGATTTGTACATTTATTTTTACTTCTTGCACTGACAGTTTGTTTGCCGATATGACCCGTACACTGCACAAGGGCCATGGTTCACTTTTGTAGTGTCATTCAATGATGAGCTTGCAGTTCACTCATGTCTGCTTCTTGACCTGCAAAGGCAGACTGCGAAACTTGCTAGTGGATTATTGTTGGTCCTATTGCGTAACAATAACATAGCCTCAAATCTTATAATGCTCACTTCAAGTTACGGTAGTAGGCGTTTTGCCGCATGTGACTGTTAACGCAGACGTCTAGGCAGGTGATGTCATGCAGCAATACAGTGACTGCTGATAGCGGTTAGCAACGTAGTTTTTCAGCATACTGTGTGAAAAGAAACATGAGCGAAAATGTAGCAGTGTTTCCACAGGTTTGAAAAACTCATTGTTGATGTGATGTGACTGAGTGAATAGCTTAATCCAAGGTTGGGCAATTAATTTGGCTTGGGGGCAATTTGAAGAAGGTCGCGTTTAGCCTAGGGCGTACCTTCTAATCATGAGAAAAAAAACAATACTGAAATTTTGTCTAACTTAGTCCTGAACTTGAACCGAGACTTGCTTCTATTGCCGTATTTCCATTAGTCTCGGTTCAAGTTCAGGGCTAAGTTAGAGAAAATTTCAGTATTGTTGATTGCTTCCGCGGGCCACTGAAAACGTTGAGGACCGCATGTGGCCCGCGGGTCGCACACACCTGTCTTAATCAAACTACGCTTATTCAGGCTTTTATTGACACAGTATAAGACCATGTGACTTGTTGGAAGACGTTTCATTTATTAAAGTTTAGTTCTGATATCTAAGTGAGTTCTTGAATGACTGCAGCTCTTGCGGAAACTCCAGATGTTTGCAGCTTGTTTCCAAGTGACGCTGACAAGTCTTGCTAGATAAACTAAAGTCATAATTTGTGGTATCTTTAAAGACCAGAGCAATGCTTCTTTGAGAAGAAGCGCCATGCTTTGAATCTGGAGATAGGTTATTTTGTATTAATTATCTTAATATACTTGGCTATTCCTGCCAAAGAAGCGCATTTTTGTGACTGTAGCCGTAACATAGGGGATTTTTTGGTGTAGAAAGCAGGCCTGTAGCCCCGGGTAGCATTCGGGGGCATTGCCACCCCAAATATTTTTGTTCTTTCCCAAATTGTGTTGTACCCAGTAAAATTTTTTTAAACATATAATAAAAACAAAAATCTTGCCCCCCTAAAAATGCATTCTTCACCCCAAAGTTTAAAACCTGGCTACAGGCCTGGTAGAATGGGTAAAGTGTTGTGTGAAAGTCCATTTGTATTGCATCTTCAGCAACCCGAAAAGTATAAGCCAAATATCGACGTTGCCCCCC
>JGI24158J21664_10000131_pt1 | contig 50623 bp, 33 predicted proteins | sample Ectturendosymbi3_FD_21664 | JGI IMG/M metagenome (IMG submission 21664) | reverse complement strand
TTCGGCCTTTCTGGCTATGTTTACAAAACCACAGGTTGTTTTGACATGTTTTGACAGGTTTCTATAAATAATCCGTGACGTCAACGGCCCGTGGGAGTGCGTGAATCGAGTAGAATTAGCGGCGAGATTTAAATGCATTCTAGGCTATAGTACCAGGTTTTAGAGGGTTTGATGGAATTTTTAGCAATTCTGGTTGATGAGTTATGGCAAAAATGGTAAAATATTAATATGAGGAAATCCCCTGAACGCCCTTGAGAGTTCCTGACATATTTGGAATACTTTTGGCATAACTTTTGAACCAGAAACGCTAGAAACTCAATCAAGTCCCTAAAAACGCGTATTCTCGCCTAGAATCCAAAAATACTGCGAGCCACAATATTGGCGCGTGGGATCGGATGATGACGTCATATAATTAACCAAAAAACAAACCCCCATCATGAGCCCATTGGCCCAAAACCCCCCATCCAAATTTAAAAAATGTTTTTTTTATTCTAAACTACACGAAGCCACTAGTCATTACAGAGTTTGAACAGCTCTCCAGCTCTATCTGCTGCCGAGTTATGGCCGACCAAAGTTTGGCCTGAAAGAGCAAATTATGCTGTTTCTTAAAAGTTAGAAATTAGGTCCAAAACTGTTTTTTTGGCCCATAATTTTGGCCACAGATGTGCTAGCAAGTCAATCAAGGGCTCTATAGACGCGGATTTTCACCGAGTTTGCAACAAAACTTTGAGCCAAAAGAATGGGTCAATGGGTTGGGGCCCAGGGCCGGCCAAAGGTGTCCTACTTTTCCAAAACATGTCCTCTTTGTGACGTCACCTCCAGAACCCCCCACCGAAACCAAAAATTGTTTTTTTCGATTTTGACTACAAGACTTGCTGAATTCGTAGAGGGTTTGAACAGCTCTCTAGCTCAATCGCCTGGCGAGTTATAGGATTGCAACGTTTTACAAGAAAAGTGGCGCACGCGGGACGTAAAGGGTTTTAAAAAAAAACGAGAACACCCCGAAAAACGCAAAATAACAACCTATTGTAAACCAAAAGAATACTAAATATCAAAAGGACATCTAAAGGGGTGTCCCAGTCTTTACATTTAGCTTTTCAGTGGATGGCTCGCCCCCTTTTCCCTCGTCAGCTACGTCACTGGATACAAGTACCTTATTCAAAGTACTGCAATGTAAAAGCAATGCATTGAAAACACGTTGAACGTGAAAAACTAAGCACAGGAATTAGAGAATGTGTCGTTAAATTGTGTGCCCGGAGGCCTACGAACTGTTGGTGTTCTCTGGAAAAAATGCTGGTTGTGGATTCATCCGACAGAGGGATTTTTATCCACTTTGCTTCGTCCCATGCGTTCGTATTGCCTAGCAAAGGCTAACAGACTTGCTTTCATGGTTGGGGTCAAGCGAGTGGTTTTCGCATGTTCAAGGCTTTCAGATTGAAATCATGACCAAGGCGCCTACTAACAGTTGTAAGATGAACATCTGTGGAAGCAGTGCCGCCCGTAATTTCCTGAAGCAACGGGTCGGAGAAGGAATCACTTTCACCAAATGGAGTTATCGTCACGAAAGTTTGCTCTTCGTAGTTTTCCATTCCTCTTCTTGTGGATGTAAATTCCACAATTTCTGAATTGGCGTTTGTTGCAAATACGCAGGGCTTATGAGGGGGTCCAGCAGGTACGTTGTTCCGGGACCCGGCAGCTACGGAGGGGCCCGTGAATGAACATTTGAGTGTTTGTTACTAACGAACTCGTAATAATATAGCGAAATTAATCCATGTGATGACACTGGTTTGGCCTAAACGATTTGGTAAGTAGTGTGATGTATTTTAATTTGAATTGCTGGCAGTACATTTTATTGATATGACGCATTGATAATTGTTAGCAGTAATTATTTTTGTTTAACTTGAATGTTTGCCTACTTTGTCGAATTTAAGACATTCACGATTACTGTCTCAGTGTGTCCATTGAATTTTCCTTCACGCCTTTCATTTTCAAACATTTTCACACAAATCTTTAATAAAAACTATCTCCAATAAACCAAGAGTTTCAAACTAAGAGATACTCCAAGTGAAATTTGAATAGAAACATGCCAGTCCACAATAAAATCTAATCTAACAATAGTAGCTCTCGAATGTTGCGCACATGTGTAAAATAACTTAAAAGTTTAAAATTTTAACAAGTAACTGCAGTGCAGGACGCAAGTGCTTATAACGCACCTCGCCAGTGTACCGTGCATTTTTCTGATTGTTAAACTTGCGCCACACGCAGATGCAGGCTCTAATCGAATATGAGTTTAGGATTAGCGGACGTACCCAGAAATGTGAAGATTTCGAAACCATACAAGGAAAAACTAACCACTTACAGTATTTTGACAGAATGCTTTAAAGCAGTGGTCGCCGGCCTGTGGCCCGTGTGGCTATTTATAATGTCTCGCGGTCAAAAATAGAAGCAATAGTCGGTTGACAAAATATTTCATTCTGTCCCTTCATTCTCATTATAATAAGTAAGCTCATTCCAAGGATACGGTTACTCAATGAGGTCGGAGCCTCATTTCACTAGCAGCGTTTCATTCAACCTCGATCGACTCCATTCATTTTGAGACTGCGGCATAACGTTACAGTCTCACCTATAATGTCAGAACTATTATAATAACCACGAATATCTTATACCTGAAAAAATCTATCCATCAGTTGGGTAATACCGGGCTGGTGAAATGAATTCAAGTTTCGCTTGTGGGAGAAGTGAGGCATTGAATTTTCGCCTTCGTATGGTATGGACTGTAGTTTGTAGAAATACTGTACACGAGAGCAACATTTGCAGTATAGCTATCGCTAACTGTGCAAAGTTTTTAATGCTTTAAGGTTCAGTTGAGAAGTCAGGAGGATAGTGACACCATTCAGGAGCCTGCATAACATGTCTTACTAGATATTTCTAATCTATTTACATTGTGAAAATGATATCTCAAAGATTACTGAGGAAGCGCTGTCCAGTTAACTTGCGCAGAAAATTATGAGAATTATGTTTGAAGGTGTGATCAAAAAACAGTCAAGTATTTGGCATTCAGCCTAATCGTTGTCTTAATGGCAACTAGTTAGATTAGATCTGTTATTAGAAATTTTTCGAATAAGAAAGCCAGAAAAGCGCTTATATAATAGTTTAGTGACTTTTTTCTAATTTCTTCCTTGATAAGATTTCACTATGAACATTTAAAAGCCATATTTAAAAAATGGCAATATTGTCACATTACTTGAATACCGGAATGTTTTAGCATAATGTTTCGTACGATCAATAAACGAGCACTTCTCGCTGAAGTTTAATGCACATTAATTGGCCTCAATTTCTATTTATTTCAAAATAATTTTGCAAGTCTTAGGGGCCCCAACTGGGTTTTGTTCTGCCTAAAAAGATTTCTCTTGGAGGCCCTGCAAATACACCTTTCAGAAAAGTCTTGTTTATGCACACTTAAAACTTGAATCCATTTAGCTTCAGGCAAACTGTTTTTGTCCATTTGTCGACAATCAAAAACTATGAAAAACTTGAAAAGACAACACTAATATTCGCAAACAGAGAGTATTGTATTGCTAAGTAAAACAGGCTATCACACTCTTTCAATAGCACGATACAATCATGGACAAACCTAATTTATCATGAACAAACCTAACGTAAACACAGTGCTGGAAGTGGAAAAAGGCATTTTTTATTAGGTTGTCTTAATGTTTTGCACACCACTGCAACGAGAACGGCAAAGGTAAGCGAGTAGTGGTTACCAGGGCGTCGAGAATGCTGCGCGCATCTGTCTTGTGCCTTTCTCTGTCTCTATTTCTTGAGAGAAGAAACCAATGCAAAATCAAGCGAGGATTAGTTATTTTTATTTTCTGAAAATTTGGTTGAGTTTAACAAACTGCCCGCAGTACTTGCACAACGTATACGAGGCCCACCTTTGGGTCGTGATGCCGGCCCGTCACTGGTTTAGAGGAAACGCCTTCACTCACTTGCAGTTTGTAGCAACTTGCTTTTACCAAGCACCCTGTGCGGAAGCTTACGTCCGCCTTTCCGTAGAGCTACTTTGTTTGAGCGTCAGCTGCGACTGGTAACCTCGTGTGGAGTAATACGATAGGTTTAAGTTTATCAAAGATATTTCGGCTTTCGTTCAGGCGATACACACGTTTCGCTGCTTTTTTGAAGCGATATTTCGCAGCAATGAATTGCTGTTTTGTCGCAATCGTGTCGCAACTGGCAATGCGTGTTTTCGTGAGCAAACAGGAGGAGAAACGTGTGTGGCGTAAGTAGCATGATAACTGCCATTTACAAAAGTCGAATTGACTTTTCTTTGAAAGGAGTCCGATTTTACAAGGATTTTCTTTAAAAATTTGGAAAGCCTCAGGTGGCTCTTTTTCTTACGATCTATTCAGTGACAACAAAGAGACCGATAAACAAATAAGAAGGGTTGACGTCGCGTGACGTAAGCAGTTCAAGTAGTAAATGTTTACATTCGGCCAAGTTAAGTAATGTGTAGACGTGTTAGTTTCTGAAAATGAAATCAAAAGCAGATTCATTGCTTATTTTAAAGAAATCCCACTTGCATTGCACAACCGGTCGTTTGGCTGAGGCGGTTAGTCAGCAGCTATTGCATTATGCAAGATTTTCAGTTTTTTTCGTTCAGTTTTCAACAAATCAGCCACACAGCGTAAACAACGCAGAACCGGCACCGGTTACTGCACAGCAGGCCTGTAACGAGCTTGGGAAACCAGGAGGGGCGAAGAGCTTTCTGAGACGGGCCCAAATTTTTTGAACTATGTCCAATAGCTTCAAACTATACCCAACACATTTTTCCAGGGGGAAAATTTTCTAGGGGCGAAAAATTTTCTAGGGTTTTTTTCCCCCATGCACCCCTCCCCTTGTTACGGGCCTGCTGCACAGCGGCGCGATTTGTAGTGGCAAACAAAGCTGTGATCGATTTGGAGAAGGCTGTTGCTATGGAGCGCTTATCAGCAGAGATTTTTACCAGGGGAGGAGAGGAAAGTTACAGAGGTGGCCATGACCTCCGAAAATTTGGCGTGGCTCCTTATGCCTCTAAAAATCTTTTTTTAGACGGGAAATTCATACTAAGCTTTGTCATGGCAACATACAATACCGTGACCCCCACTAACACATGGTTATAATCAGGCCCGCAACCTGAGGAGGGCAAACGGGCAATTGAGCCCCCTCAGAAATTTTCAAAAACATGTACAGTTGTTAGGTACAGCAAGAAGTTACGATCATAATCATTTTGCCCCCCCCCCGAAAATATCAGTTTGGTTGCTGCCCGGTCCCTTAATGAAAATGCCTGATTCGCCGCTGCTTCCCGTGCATCTTTGTTGGAACAAGGTTTGCGATGCTGCATAGGTTTTCTGGGCGTGCGCAGTTATCAAGCATACGACTGCAAATCACAAACCTATACCGTTAATTAACGCAACGGATGAAAGCAAAATGCGTTACAAAGCAGAAACACAGGGCTTTTCATCTCGGTACTTAATTAAATGCTTTACTTATTGGCCTGTTAAACAGCTCAAATGCAAGGCTGTGCCTTCATGTTCATTCGCTTCTTCTGGTTATTCTTTCGCGTGGGCTGCTTAAACGATTGTTTTTCTTCTGAAAGGCACATCTTCGGGAGTCACATCTTCACGAACAATACTTGTGCAGTTGCGCTTCTTTGAAAATGAACCGTTCAAGGCTGTAACCATAGTCCACTTTTCTGGAACACAACCTTTTGCCACCTTCGTTACTGAAGCTGGACTTGTGCTCAATGTAACTGTTTGAAAAGCGGCGTGTATATCTGAAATGGTGTAACGCAGTGTGCAGTTCATCAACAGCCTGGCAAAACCGCTTTAGGCCTACACCCAGACAAACACTTTAATGAAATAAAAACCCAGTTTGTTGTTTCAAGCTGTCTCCTGTCTTTGTTTTGTTATTTTCGGTGTTTTTTCATCTCCCAATGTTGAACCGAAAGTGACACGACAGGTTGATGCAGTTGGTCAGGGTTCCAAACACGTGGCGAGACGATATCATCAGATGTAACGCTTTGGTCTCATGAACAAGTTGTGCAGTCGTCAGGGAGGGACCGAAGCCCAGTTTTGTCAAAAGAACACCGCACTCTTTCTTCGAAATGTGGCACAGAAGATAGATGTCAGTGCAGTCGGTTTTTCGAAATTTCTCAATTTTTGAGAAGTCACAAATTCCCAACTGCCTTCACTGGAAAGTAATTCTGTCTTTGAGCTGAAAGCTCCCCCTTCCCCTCAAAAACTATAGGTAATGAAGAAAAAGCGAGGGCATAAAATTTTAGAGCCGAAAGCATTCGAATAGTATAATTTTCTTCAAAGAGTAGTTAATCCGAAATGGCGTAATGTGGTGCTTTTCGCCATAATGCTTTGTCGTTTCATGGCCATCAGGAGCCGACTTCGTTCAAGCACAGCCATAATGGAACCTCAGAAGCAACTGGCTGCAGTAAGTTTGAGAATATATTGCTCAGAGTTTATCGGCTCACTCAAAGGCGGGGTGAGAAGGGACTAAATGTTAAGAGTATTTCTTTGTGAAAGTGTTCAAGGGCAAAACCTCCAACTAACGCATTTCTGGTTGAATTGCAAAGCGTTTTGTTCCTTCTCTCTCTGCAGGTTGTTAGGTTAAAAGGCTATAAAGACTGCATTTTTTCTTAGAAAATTGAAACCAAACCGCCAATCTAACCGAACTGGTCAAAAAGGACTTGTTTCAATACAAGCAAAACAAGGGCTTTTTTGCTGAAGAAATCGTCGCCATTGTATCCGTTACGGGACTAACATGCGGCGCGCTTCGGGATTCCCGACTTACAGATTGCTGATTTTGGTGATTCTGTCAACCCGACCAGGCTCGCCTGCCGCAACTCCTTGCTGCTCACAACAATCCGCTCCGGTTCTGGCTTGCATGAATAGTGTCAACACGACCGACGTGCTGAAGTGCTCTTGTTCCGACGTGGAAAGTAGTAACAACGCGTTCATTCAACCCATAAGTCTTATTTTGCAAGGCATCGCTGTTAGTTCTTTCGTATCTTACGTTTACGCGTGCCTGTGCTCTCACATGTTAACGTGTGACTGAGTGTCTGTGCGAAGGTAAGGTGTTTGGCAGAAAACACCCCGTTTTGTCCGAAAAGTATGTTCAAGCCAAAAAAGTCTATTTCTCAGAAATGTTTACGATTTGACTCCTAAATTTAATTTGTTTGCAATTCAAAAAAGTTAAAAATTTAATAAAAAAGGGGTGTTTCTGCCAGAAAGGGTTCAATGCTGGTGCATGCAAGGGCGTGGTTGGCCAACATGGTGATGCTTACGTAACATGACAACAGATGGCTCCTGCTACAACTGCGCTGTACCAACACACTCTTCATCATTAACGCTTCTTCCAACACAGAGATGTAACACGCTTGGAGCAGATATTCGTGGGGTCAACGGCCACTCGTTATATCGTTTCAGCTGATTTTCCCAAATCAGTGGTGGACGTTTGTGTCAAAAGGGGTGAAGAATTTTCATCTGATCACCACCTGGTCGTCTGCAACTTCCGTCTGGAAAAACCGACAGGGCCTACACGACATGTAGGTCTAGGAAGCCTACCGAATAAAGCAGAGGCCTTGCGGGGACAAAGATGAAAGAAAGACATTTGCCGACAGCGTATCACCCTTGTTCCGAGATCTCCCGGAATGTACAGCGGATGCATGCGTGGAGTGGCAGATCTAGCTTTATCTTCTGCTCGGGTAGCGGATGGAAACAACTCAGTGTATGACGAATAATGGCAATAAAATAACCCCGTGGTGGAACCCGGAAGCGAGAATTTCGGATATTAACTAGATTCTAACTACTGGCAAGTCAGCAAAGTGTTCTGGCAAACCATCCTCTGTCTCCGCGGCAAAAATTGAATATTTCTAGGTTTACCAAAGAACAAAATGATGTCTTACTCAACATTGGGAGTGCAGAGAGTATTTCAGAGGCCTTTTGAACCCAGTCATTCCTACACCATCGGAAATACAAGAGGTGCCTTTGAGATATATCGAGTCCTCCTGAAGCTACTGTCCCCGCTGCCCTCCCAAGAGGAAAAGCTGTCTTGAAATTGAATGAATGAGTCATAAAAAATAAAATGACACATCGAATCGGGGGCGTACCTAGGGGGTGAAAAACGCGGTTGCATCCGAAAATATTTGAACTGCAATCAGGTGTTTTTGGGGACTCGATTCGGGTCCCTAGAATCAGAAAAAATTATCAAGGGAAATATCTGAACGGATAGTCGGAGGTTTTTCGGATCCCTACAGGTCCATACTGGGAACCTAATATTTTCTTTAAAAAAACCCTGACTGCAATTATTAAACCGTTGAGCAAAACTTGAACAAGATTTATTCGGTTAGTTGCAATTCTCACGGTAACCGATATATTTCTGGCTACGCGCCTGCATAATGCAATTTTCACCTGATTAAGACCGAAGGAGTTAAATTGTCAAAAAAATTTTTTTTTAAAGACAACAATTTAGGAGAATAAATATTTGCAAACCAATGACTTCTGGTTAATTTTTTGTTTGAAATGATTTTTTCCTGAAAGCAAAACAGTTGGTGGTGCCTCAGCCTCCCTTGAACCCTGACGCCTACTTCTATGCGTGTTTATGATATGGATTGTAGTAGTTTGGCCTGAAACAGAGCTTGTCTATTTACCAGATTCTACAAAGATTTATAGACGATTAATTCTAACCGAGAAATCTGTCAACTGAATTTGTCTTTCTAGAACCAGTGCCTACAAATCCCTAGCAACCAAATAACAAAAACCTTCCTATTGCTTCAATATTATTTTTCTCTATGAGGGTTAATTTTATGATTTCTTCTAGCTTTTTGCTACAAAATTATTTGTACTGTAAAGATGAAACAAAGCGAAATTGTGATCTTTACTATCAAGTCAAGATTCTTTGCGGTCTTATAAGTAACATCTGTGTCCGGAATCAATTAATTTTTCACGTACTGTGAATCATATGTTTCAGACGAATGACTTCGCTCAATGCATCTCAAGCTTATCGTACAATTTTTCAACCAGTTTGCAAGAAATAGATGTGATGAAAGGAAGTGTTGTGAAGGTGGGGAGTTTGGAGAAGAGTCTGGGACACTTCCCATCACTTCACACCTTAACGTTATCTGGCTTGGGAATAGAAACCATGCGCGCAAGTGTTCTGGATCATCTGGGAAACGTATACACCCTTTCGCTCGCGGAAAACAATTTACAAACACTCACAAACGACACATTTGTTTCAAAGGCTCTGATCGATTTGGATTCGCTCGATCTGGCCAAAAACCAAATCACCGACATCGCGCCCGGTACTTTTTCACCGCTCACAAATCTGTTTAAGTTAAACCTGAGCGGTAACGCCATTGCGAATATCCATCCAGGAACATTTGCACGTTTAACTATTTTAGATTCCTTGGATCTGTCCGGAAACAAGCTGAAAAATCTGGACAACGCAATGATTGATGGACTTGTCAGCCTTAAATCCCTGCTACTGAGCAAAAACCAAATTTCTATCATGGACCTTAACAAAACTCGAAAATTTCCTCTGACAAACTTGATCACTTTGGATCTTAGTTCCAACGGCATTTTGAATTTGAATTACATACAAGCAGTACACGTTTTGTCTGCATTGGAAATGTTACGTCTGGATAACAATACGATTGCTAACATCACATTCACACCGTTTTCTACGCTGTGCCAACTTGAAACCCTCAACCTGTCCAACAGCAAGATTGAACGGCTCGTAAACGAACGGGAGAACAAGGAAGTAAGCTGCAAACACCGGAGCCTGGCTATTGATTTAAGGGGAAACAAGCTACAATACATTGGACGGAACGCATTTCAGTAAGAGTTTGGCCTATTGAAAAACGAAAATAATTCAGTTTCTTTTTGCAAATCTCGACTGGAATAAGTTGACGCATATTTCACGTCGTGACTACCGGTCACATGTGGGGAATATTGGTGTTAATATACGAATTTGCTTTGTATCAAGGAAGCGCAATAGTATGGGCAATTCAGCTCTTTACAAAAGCCTTGATTTTGACTTTTGCCATCTTGATTCTTGCCTTTTTTGACTTATTACTTTTCCTTACAATCCCTTCTCCATTAATAGGGGACCTGTGTTTAATTACATTGAACGTGTATTCGTTTTTTGCTTTTTTCTGCGCTTTGAAAAGCAGTGACTGTTCCATTCAAGGTGTTTGGGGGAGAGTCGGAAAAGGGTGCGTCGGAAAGCAAACAAATTTAAAACGTTGTATTAAACGCCGGCGCAATTTTATAATCACTTGCTAATTCTCCAGTCGAATCCATTTGATGATTTGAATAATTCGGCCTTGATGTGCAGTGCTTTCCCTGATCTTTCAGTATGGAAAGAAAAGTAAAGAGCAATAATAAAACGTCCGTTTACAGAAACGTCGCCAGAATGTCCTCAATCGAGAGGATTTGCCTTTGTGCAGGGGGCACGGCATGCAAAAAATTGACAAAAAAACACTGATTTAGAGCGTTTGATATTTTAATTTGGGGGGTTTCGCGTCTTGATTGGAGACTAAGCCCACCAAAGCCCCCGCGGCGACGGGACAGTCCGTTTATCAGATCTCTTGTTTGCTCTTGTTCGAAAATTCACAAAAACGCTTATTCGATGCGATCTACTCTGCACCTAGAAACCAATAAGAAGTAGTCGTAACTCACATTAGGAGCTGTTTCACATGGATGCTGTTATTGCTAGCGGTCAGGGTTAGTACCCCCAAACTGTCTCCCCTTTCGAACCGCAAGGTACGTTTAAAGACATTGTAAAAAATCAACAATCTATTTAAAAAGATTTTTAAGCACAAAAGATTGTGCTTGTTTGCTGGTGTTGACTGAAATCACCTTTGCCTTTTTATGCTCTACAAAAGAACGGTTTTGCAAACCACACGAACGTCGCCGTTTTTTTCAGAGAAGTTCCTAGGGCGACAGTGATTGATCTCAGCTACAACAGCATTCGAGCAGTTGACAACGATTCTTTCAAGTACCTCACCAGGTTAAAGGAGCTGGATCTTAAAAACAACAATCTTCAGCATTTTCGCGCCACTGTTCTCGGATTACACCGTCTCGATCTAAGCTACAACGAGTTGACCCAGGCCTCCGTGGCATGGCTTGACATGGTGGCCCGTGACCGACGTGGTTTTCTAATCCTGGGTGGAAACAAGATGGCGTGCAATCAGAACATGGCCTCAATCTTTGAAAAAGCAACATGCAACGAAATCAAGGAACACGACACCTACAAAGTGTCCGCAGAGACCCTGAACGGCTTGAACCGCGCTTTTCATCCTAGAGAAAAAACAACCCTCCCTCCGCCCGGACATTGCGAATGGAGCGAAGCGTCGACGAACTGCAGCACGAACCACAGAGCAGACATGGGTATATGTCTCCTCAGCGCTTATCTCGACCTGGCCAAGACTTCCAAATCACCAGATCGCATTTTCCGGTAAGGTTTCGTTACTTTGACTATTAGAAGCGGTATCCGAGGCCGGCGTCAGTGGAAATACAGTGTTGCTGCTGACAATCGGCATTTGATGTTTAGTATTTCAGGGAAACATTTAATGTTTGGGCGGAAATTTCTTAGATTTTGGAAATTTTCTGAATTTTGAGAGTAGCGACAACCGTTTTCTTTCAGTTGTATGTTGAATATTTAGATATGTTTGGGCAAACACTTGAGAAAATTTGTTTCCGTCTTTATTCTAGAAATAGTGTTATTTATCCACAAAACTTTAGATTAGAGGCGTGCATGTTCCGAACTGGAAATATTTCAAAACTTCGGGTCAAAATCGCCATGGGCCCGTAGCCACGGTGGGGGCATTCGGGGGCAGTGCCCCCAAATCTTTGTACCCAGAAAAATTTGTTTCGAACGTAAAATAAAAACAAAAATATTGTGTCCCAAAAAATGTATTTGTCCCCATCCCAAACCTTAAAACCTCGCTACGGGCTTGAAATCGCCACGGGCAACGCTGAGCTGGGATAACAGAGCATTGGCCCACGAAAGACTCCAGCAATGGTTTTTTAATGACATACTCATTGATACTTTGTTTGTTTTTTGTAAACGCATTTGCATAAAAGTCAAATTTCCGGGGCAGTGTGAGTTCCCTGAGAGTTTAGCTTTGTTGAGCGGGTCAGGCTGACCTGGCTTGAAAACTTCAACTGACCGGGCGATGCGCAGTGGCGTAACTAGAGGCTCGAGCCAGGGGGGCCACTAGCCAACACTCAGAACAAAGTTAAAAATTATAGTGAATCCGGATGTTGCGGATGTCTATACCAGCTAAAAAATGAAAACACCCTGAAAAGCGCAGAAAAACAACCTACTGAAACCGAAAGAATACTAAACATCAAGCTGTCAGCTGAAGGGGTAATGCACCGGGCGGACCTGCTCAGTCACAGACCTTCGAAAGTCCGCCCGTACAGGTCTACAGATTACAGTTTAGGAAGTGGACCTCCGTTTCGACTCCCCTCCCTCCAGCGTTATCAAATCAGGCAGCTCGCCTGATGCCGTTACTCGAATTCTCAAATTCAGATGCCCAAAAACATTTGCAGCTCAGAGATGTGCTGCACAGTTCCTGGAGGTACGTAACTGGAAAAAAGGACGTGAATGTAAATAATAGAAAAATCTTCAGGTGCGGAACAATCTTTTGCTCTTAGCGACCAGTTGCTCTCATCTCCTTCCTCTTCACCCTTGGATCAAGTTAGATATTGTTGACCCACTCACCTCTTCATTTGAATGTCCGGTTAAAAACACGCACGTTTTCAACACACTGAGGTTGAGGGGTCAAGTTTAATGAAAGTGGCCGAACTATTTACTTTTTCGCTTGTCTGATCAACGTTGTTACTTCTTTTAACCAGTGAAAGCTCTATGACGAAAAAATTGAGAATAAAGAACTTTATGAAAGCCACTATTTTTTCGAAAACACGTTGATTTCCGACGTATAATATTCATCCGCAAAGCTCTGCGTAAGCTTGGGCTAAAAATGTGTTCCGAAAATCAAAAAGTTCGATGCCCATTGGTAGACGCTCACTGCACCGTCCTGTACAGTTATCAGCGGGAGAGACGCGGGTGCATTTGCAAAGTCGATGTGAACAACGTTCGTTCTTCTGTTACATTTGCCCATTTGGTGCCCGAAGTAATCAATCTCACCAAGAGTCCGTTAAATCTGGTTAATGAGATCCTTGAACGTAAGACTAGTCCAAGTTAATATCTACCTTATCTTTTCCCACGCAAGTTGGAAAAAGATAGATGGAAGCTTGGTTTCTGCCTCAGGAAGAATTTCAGTCAAGTTAAGCATGCCGTCTGTGTGTTGACACAGACGAATTGTGCAAAACTTTCTTATGGCTACAATCTAATAAAGGTCTAATGATTTTAAATATTCTGCCACACCGGCGGGCTGCGAAAGATTTTCAGTAAAGGTGGCCTATATCTGATTATTCGCAACCTGGCTCACTCAGCTTCACTTACAGAGAACAAGTCTGATGTAAATAACTAAAGACATGACAAACCCAATAAAAATATCAAGGATTTTGAGTGGAGCCGCAGTATCCCATACAATGACAGCACTCTTGAAAACGTGATATAGAAAATGATTCAATGTAGCCTGCGGTGCCGGCCAAGTAGGTCATTCGATTATGTGACTAGCATCATTTAGTTTCCTAACTAGTTCCTTCATGGTAGTCCGAAATGAAGGCCGTACTGCAAGGATTATTTTTACAATAATTTCCAGAGTAGTAAAACACTTCTATTAAATACAAACCTGCTCAGGAATCATGGGTTGTCCATTACCCAGGGGCTTGTTTTCTTGTTGTTTTCATAAACTAAGAAATATGTTAGAAACCTGTGCTTCCATGACTTTTCCTGACTTTCAGAGACAAATGGAAAAGTGCCAAAGTTATTTTACAAAAATGTCCCTGAAAGCCTATGTATAGGATGTATGGGATTCTATATTTCTCAGGGTTTCCTGGTGTGTAGCAAATTTTGGACACCTTACTACGTTAACATTTCAATGCAATTTTAAGCGCAAAACCTGTTTGACCAGATATGATCACCAATACCTTATTTATATGTGAAGAGTCTTCCAACACCATGACTTGATCTGAAAAAAAACGGATCGAACGCGTGCATGACATTACGCACAAACAAAAGATCCCCCCCTAGAAATCCTTTTTTGGTGGAACCCTGCACAAATTTGTATGATATGTACGTTTCGCTGGGCAGATACAATTTTGTTGCAAAAGTGATTAACAATGGACATATGAAAGTAAGAAATAGTTTGGTCTGGAAATAGCGGATGTCACGTGTCCCAGGAAGATGTATGCAAATTGTGGGTAGTATTATACCCTGCTTTTACTGACGCGTATAGTAAAATCAGGAATCCTGAACAGGGTACAAACGTTTGCAAAAAAAGACATAATAGATATGGACACAAAATCTCAATCGCATTTAATCAAAACAGTCGACTTGGCAGATTTTCTACCAAATATTCATACAGTGTAAGGAATTACAGCAGTAAACTTCCTTAAAGTCACGCTGGTGTGTCTGTACAAACAGTGTATATGAGTGTAATTTAAAAACTGCACATTGGTGAAAAACACCTCATATCCACTGACATTTTGAAAGGCGTGTAAAATGTTAGTTATAAACAAATTCAAAGACATCTGTTCAACTGGCTTGCTCAAGCAAATTCACTTGCAAAATTTGAATAAATGTAAACCAGAACGAAGCTACACACACTTGAACTCTGTGAGGTTTTACTTTTTTGTTGGTGACGGCAATTGGCGGCAGGCCGACGCCCGAATTGCGCTTCTAACCGAGGTGGTTGAGATGAACGCTCTTGCCCAAGGAACGCTACGGCAATTCACTCAGTGGCTGTGGATTGAACCAACCTTCCAACTAAGAGGCGGACACTACCACTGAGCTGTTGCCGCCCCAATAGTTCACTGGTGAAAGTCTTTTAGGGCTGAAAAATCTTTTGTCTTAAAGTCTCAATGGCAAGTGTCTTAAAGTATTTGTGAGGTTTCTTAAAGAATTTTAACCTGTGGGGGAATACATTTTATGAAGGCAAAATGACTGTTTTTCTTATTTGTTTTAAACAAATTGTTCTGGGCGCTACAAAATTCGGAGGAGCACTGCCCCCGAATGCTCTTCCCCGCGACTACGGGTTTAATTGCATATACTACCACATAACTGTAGCCGTTCTTCTGTCGTCTTGTTTTCTCTATTATCGTCATCCACTTGTTTTTTGTGGGATATTTTGACGAAAAATGCATTATGTGTTTCGTTCTGAATGATCTAAGCTAACAACAATTCAAGTCTGCAGCCTGTTGTTGTTATTGACGAATGAACTTTGACATGACGAATGGACTTTAACGTAACTATATTGCCAACCCGTTGTTATGATTCATCTCACAGGACTTTGATAAACCTTGTAGAAGATTTGTACCATTACACGATACAAGCCGACATAACCAGCCCACCCGGCGAGCTCTTCAATGCCAAACAAGGAATTGTTAAATGTGAGCGCCAATACTGCTTTTCAAGTAAAAAACAATGAACTGTTTTACTTTCGTTTGCTACTTTCTCCGATGCTGAGTGTCGACAATGCGTGACTTGGCCAAGATGTGTTCAACTAGTCCAGTGGTTCCCAATCTTGTTCGAGGCGTTACTCAAATCAAGATAGTGATTATGTCTTATTACCCTCAATATTTCGCAGTGAATGCTCAAAATACAGAACAACATTGAATCGCATATTTCTCCCGGGGTAATTTACCCCCACTGTGGGAACCACTGAACGAGTCCAATGCCGCTTTGAAGCCGGTGCATCCCCCGCTTTATCATAATTGACCCTATATGTCCCAGTAGTGGCCACGGACCCGGAGTCCCGGAGTCGACTCCGACAGGATTCTGCGTTTTTCTCTCGGACCGGATCCGGACTCGGAGTCAAAAATTTTTGAAAAACCGGACCCGGATCCAGAGTCGCTTTTCAATTTCGGCGGTAGCAGGAGTCTGCGTCGTCATTTGCGAAGTAAAACCATTGGTAATTTTGGGTTGCCTCGATTGTAGCCGGAGTCTGAACAGGAGCCGGATTTTCAAATTTGAAAAATTCCCGGACCCAGATCCGGATTCAAAAGTTTTGGAACAGGAGCGGAGTCGGAGTCTGAAAAAGCGACTCCATCCACCTCTAATATGTCCCAACACATGTTACCACATTTGACACTTAGACACCTGGTATACCTGGCACTCTTTCACTTTCGCATTGGTCCTGATAACTCACCAAAGCACGTGTTCTGGCCGTAACCCGATTTTTCCATTTGTTTTATACCAAGGGAACCCTTTATGACAACAGCAAAGGTTGATTTTTTGCAGCGCTGTGGCACAATGTGCGTGTCATTGGGTGTGGTTTGAAAACCTGTTGTCCTTGCTCACGCCAAGCCAAGTAATTCAGCAGGTCTCGATTACTCAAAAATGGTCGAACCATAATTTTAGGAGTAATTTAAAAATTTTGCAACACATAACTGCAGTGAATGCTGAGAGCTTTTTCCATACCTTGTGCAACTCGTTCTCCATACACCGTTTCTTAAGAGCTCTACTGAAACGAATGAAAAGGCATTTAAACTGCATGCAGCTTAGCCTTCTATAGCACAAGAATCACTGAAGTATCTAAAAATATTCGGAAACATAAAGTCACTCGATGAGTTCAGTTTAGGTTGGACTGAGATGCAATATTGACATGCCAATGTAGTTTGTTTCATTGCTTCGCTTGACACTTAGGGTATGCTAACGTCAGCATCAGGTCATTGCTCATTTTCAACTTATGAAGCAAATTGATTGCTGTTTGTTTTCAGCTCTGGGTGAGATTGCGTCGAGACTAAACATTGGCCCAGGAAAATACCTAGTGGGACAACTTTCGGACGAAATCATCTTCGGCGTTTCGCAGTCAGAGGGAAACATAACGATTCCAAATGTGCCAAACGAACCGAAAGCTAACATCGTTTTCGACGGCGGAAGAAACCGGAAAACACATAGCAGAATTTTGTCGTGCAATGTAAGTTTTCACTGAAACTTTCCCATGCAATTTACCGAGCAGAAAAAACGTGTCAAAATGAATTGATCTGAATATCTTCACCAACTACGGAGGCATCTCTCTCCTTAGCTTCCCTGGAAAAGTGTATGCTATGTGGCCATAGGCGTAGCCAGGGGGGGGCAAAGGGGCAGTACCCCCAAAATTTTTGGAAAACATAGTCATTTTGTGCTTTGAGAGGCGTTTTTCCAAACAAACTAGTGTTATTCGCCTAAAATCAAACATATTGCCCCCCAAAAAAATTTTGGGCTGGCTACGCCACGTAATGTGGCTAAGGGTGTAACGAGCGGGGCTCAATCCCCTGAGCACCGAATCACTGTGGGGGGGGCGGAAAGTCCCAACAACGTCGCAAGTACTTTCTTCAATACAGAAAACATTTACTCCCAAAACACCTATAGTTTCGAATAAGGGAAGCGCCATCCAACCTCGCCACGCCCCTGCATGTGCTTTGAAAAAAGATGCTGCGAAATAATTGAACCAAAGCTGGATGATACCCAACGTTTCCATCCTGGCCGTGGTACTGCAGAACGCATTTGCACTCTACAGAAAATATCGAAGAGATCTTGGGAGTATGCCAAAGACGTCTACACATGTTTTTCGACCTGAAGAAAGTATACGACCGGGTTTTTCGTGAAAACCTTTGGGGAGTGTTGCAGGAGTACGGTGTTGATTACCACCTAACACTAGCTGTCAAGTCACTGCATTCCCGCTCAGAATTTTGTGTCTGGGTCGTTGACGTTAAAATGAAATTATAACCGTTCACCATGGGTGTTGGATACCGACAAGTGTGCGTGCTGTCACCGCTCCTCTTCGTAGGCTCTATGAATTGGATAGAGTCTGATGGACAGTCATCAGCCAAATTGACAGTGGTGTAGTTGTTGGTAGCTGCAGGACAGTAGCGTATCCAGCCCAAAATTTTCGGGGGAATGTTTGATTTTAGGGGCGAGCAACAGTATTTTGTTTGGGATATCGCCTCTCAAAGCACAAAATGACTCGATATTCTAAAAATTGGAGGGGGCATGGCCCCTGGGCAACCCCCTGGCTACGCCTATGCTACAGCATCAACATTTGCTTTGAGCAGAAGATTTGGTACTGCTAACATCTTCTCAGCAGGACCTTCAACATGTTTGCCATGGGTTTTCGTCTGCGTGAGGCCAGGCCGGAATGAATATCAGCAGTAAAAAAACGAAGCCACATGTTTCTCCAAAAGCCCAAGGCAGTGTATACTGCAGTGAGCGGCAGTTAACACACCCTGTTCCTGTCCTCGCCTACGGTCATAAATCTTGACTAATGACTGAATGAATACTATCCTAAGTGCAAGCGGCAGTTTTGGGATTTTTGTGAAGAGTTCACGACGTGACACTGCGCGACAAAGTGCGCAGCTGTGAAATTTGTAAATCCCTGAATGCCTCATCCGAATCGAGAAGGCCCGGTTGCATTGGTTCGGCCATTTGACCAGGAAAGTCACGAAAGATTTGCGATGCAAGTCCTGCTGACTATACCCACGGGAAAGCGGCCCAGAGGTCGAAGGACCAGTTGGATTGGTTGCATCTCCGACATTGCTTTGTCCTGTCTTGGTGTGGAGCCAGCTGAGACGCAGAACTATCTGAGATCGCTGTTGACGGTGAAATAGTTCCAGTCGTCTTGGGGCCGCTGCCCCCGGGACCCTCCCCAGACAAAAAACAGGCACGAAAATGAAAGAATGAATGTTTTGTCGATAGAAGGCGGACAAAACGTCTGCACTTGTAACGACTTTAAGGGCTGCAAGAACCACCTATTAAACCATCTGACCCAGGTTTTTGCTTATTTTAAGGCTGGTAGAAACATGTTCCAGCAACTATGACTGATTCGGTATGCTTGAAATCCCACAAGGCTGTAGTCGGAACCACTGGCGCGGAAGTTTTTTTCTTTCCGTAGAGAAACGTGAACTGTCTTTAGCACTTTAGAAATTACACAATGCTGTAGAGTTGTCTGCAGTGCGTTAGAAATCATACAATATCAAGCCTTCTGCTCAGCAAACTTGAACATGCGATGGGTTTTCCAAGAATTGAACTTAGATTAAGCTATTTTCCGCCCCAGTGCTTCTCTGCACCCAAACGATACATTTCGTTGAGACGTCAACCAGAACAACAAGTTACTTCTGACACAATCGTTCGCTGAGAAGTCGAGTTGTTAAATTCTGAGCAAAAGGTGTTCCGGTGCTACCCTCATCTGGTAGTTGACCCGTTCTGTGGACCAATCAAATTTTTCTGCGCGTTTAAACGTTTTCACTTCATCATAAAGTTAAAAACGTGTTTACCTGTTTTTCACCTAAACTTACTGCAAGTGAATTTTGCTCAATTTGTTGTCACTGGTTAATCAACAAAAGTCTCAGTTGGAGGTGCTTTCTTCCGCTGAAACATGTCTTTCCGTGTCAAAAAATCCAACTGTTCATAAAGGATTTGCCCCAAACTTGGAGAGATTCAACCCTTCAGTAATCCCATTGCTGGCGTCTGTTCGTGGATGAGAGGATATGACACCATTACCACCAGGTGTTCCAACAAAGTTGGACACCGATTAGAGGAAGCAGTCATAGCATCCTTTCATAAATCTACGTGATGTGTGACGCAAGCAGGCTGAAGCTTCTGTAAGCGACACCATTGTACTGTATAATGAGGTTAAGCAAAGAAGACATCATCACAAACTAACCGCTAGCGGAGACTTGTTTACCAATACAAGCTGCGCATCGCTGCAAGAAAGGGCGGTGAGGCCACAGCACCAGACTTATCGTGTGCTTGCAGGTCGGAAAACACCCACAAACAATAAGTGCTTATGATGAAATAAAGCGTAAACCTTATGGACAAACTCAAAGTGAACGTTTGTCTTATATTTTACGAAAAAAAGCTCTTTTACAATTTTCCTTTGCGACGAAACCCCGACTTGTAGACGTGAAAGCAAGAGCCACAGGGTTTTCGGGCTATGGGGAGAGCATTACCATGCGGCAGAGTTAAAAACTACCCACTGCCAGTGCTGGATCAATGGTTATGGTGGCCCGAGGCAAAGAGCCACGTGAGGGGACCTTTTAAATTTTTCGACGAAGGCACTTCGGCAGAAGTACACACACAGGTTACTTGAAAAACTACAGCAAATATGAAACTTACCTACATCGCATGATAATCTGCACATTGTATATCTTACTATTTGAAACTACTCGCCCATGCTGTAATAATAGCCTATATTTGGAAGTGGTGCTAATCACAGAATGATACTTCACATTTTTTCTGTCCGCCAGCAACTATCTTATTAACCTTCGCACTTCGTATTTTTAGTTTATGAGTTGTGACTCAACAAAGCCCTCAGTTTGCTAATGCGCTCATGCTAATGTTACTACCACTAATTTCTTCCTTTTATTCAACTTGAGGCCTCCATCTGTTGACATCAGTTTTTATTGAATCTTCTTTCTTCGTTTTCGCGCTCGACGTGTATATTTTCCATTTAACTGAAGCATAGTTGCAAAAACATCACAAGTGCATTACTATTTGCAAATCTATTGTAGTTGTGGAATCCTACCTTGCAAAAAGTAATACAGTGATGATAATATGTTCAAACCTAAGTGAATTTGAAACATTAAAGAAATATCCCATTTTCAAAATCAATAACTCTATGTGCAGCATTGAAACTGCCTTAAATTGAATGAAAAATACTATGTTAATAAGGCCCGTAGCCGGGTTTCAAGGTTTGGGGAGCGAAATACATTTTTAGGGGGGCAATACTTTTGTTTTTATTATATGTTTAAAACAAGCTGTAAAAACTTAATTTTGTGGGGACAAAGATGTGGGGGGAAAAAAACCCGGAATGCCTGGTTGAAAACTGAAAGATTTCTGCAGATCAAAGATTTGGGTGATCTTTGCTTTTGATTAACTGTTAAATGTACAAACACTCTGTGCTGGAAACGCCTTGATTATTCTTGGGAACAAGAAAGTTCAATGCAGATGATTCTCTTTCATCGTGGTCTACGCCTTTTTTCTCACCATTACTTACTTCTTTCAAAAGTCACCTCTAAGCATCTCAAGCCAAGCTATTTGATATCAGTGTGCTCAAGCAGAAATCGTGATTTATTTCAGGCAACTGCAAACGGTCTACAGCCGCACGCCAGCATTAGCATTCCTCCGGCCGTGTATACGTCGGGAAAATCCAAACATAAAATCTCATTTGGCCTCTTTGCGAATGAGGTTAGTAATAAGGATTTTGCTGATTTTAGCTGTTCGTTTTTCGATGAAACGTTGTCAAAAGACTTAAAATATTTCAGTTTTAAATGGAAAAAGCCTCTGATAGTACAGCTTAGAAGGCCGTTGTTTTTTTGTCGGCAATGCTAAGCCTTTTTACGGTGCCAGAAGTGTTTACTTCTTGCTTTAAAATAAACTCCGCTTTTGGTGGTGCATCTTCCAAAAAATCTGAAATCTTCTTGCATGTCGTCAAACTTTGTGCTAGTTGAGCGCTCAGTGTGTTGGTTGCAGAGTTGCAAGTCGGGCCGGGATTTTCGGGCCTGGCCGGTTGCGGGCTTAATTTTGTCAAAATGTTTCGGGCCGATTGCGGGCCTGCATACAATTTTTTTGCAAATGCGGATACTTTTTTCGCCAGTTACTGTTGAAGCAATCGAGCTGATTAAGTCTTCAATAAAAAATGATTGATTGCAAATTGTTTGGTCACGTTTACTTTGCTACGCCACCAATACCAAGCAGTTGCATATATACTGATTCACTCGGTAAATTTGTGTTTCGGACCTAAATCCGGCTTCAAAAATAAATGCCGGTTTCGGGCTTCAAAATGAGGTCTGTTTACAACTCTGGTTGGTTGTGCGCTTGGTGTAGTATTTGTGTGCTTACTTCTTCTCTTATACATGTGCATAGTTTCTCTTTCCGTCGACGACAAAGGTCTTGTCAAACATAGTCTCGGCTGATGTTGTTGGCAAAACGGTTGCACATTCATCAGAACTGATCGTCGTTGAGGCGATGATAAATGTATCAGGCATTGCAGAAAGTAGCGTCCGGTAAGTAAATCAAAGTTTCACGTTTTTAAGCATACAAAAATTACGAAGACATTTCGTTGGGCGGAAAAATTATTATATCCACAAAAAATTTGTTGACATGGCAACATGGCAAAATGCAACATATCCTGTAACCATGACATTACGTAAGATGTCCGGTCCTCGAAGTGTTGTGTAATAGATTATGTGACCCTCTGGCCAAAATGTGTGGAGACCCCCTGGCCTAGGTCATCAAATTTTCACAGTTAACCGCAAGCTATTCCATAAAATTTTACGCAAAAGCTAAGAAATCGAGGTCGTAAATTCTGCAGCTTGTTTTCCCAGTTTCAGCGTGACTTCGTCTATAAATCCAAATCACTTTCTGAGTCATGGTCAATGCAGTTGTAATCATTGTTTCTAACTGGTTAGGATAGGGATCAAAAAAGGTATCTCAGGGCACTTACATTTCTTCCATTTCGTTTCTAACTGCGTTTAGCTTGAAGTTTCAGTATAACACTAACGATTACAATGTTTGCAGCATGGAATGTTTTTTCCCTGGCTTATGGAAAAATTTTATTTTTTCATTTGTTAGATTTTTTTGCACATCAGCTTTAACGTCAAGTTTCAGAGTATTTGTGTCTGCTTTTGTTTCTTTTCAAATTTGCAATAGAGGAAACTACTGAAAATTTTTTGAATTGGTCTCTTTCTTTTAGATGCTGTTTTATTTGTTATTTTCTTTTATCTGTATTACAAATCGGTTGTGTAGAGAATATAAGGTGGGAAAAAATAGGGTGGCTGCCTCTTTTCCCCTTATCACTGTCACAGTCCACATGACAGAGACCCTTTTCCTTGATTTTCCACCATTTGACAAAAACAGCACAATGCAAATGAGAGTGCCTGTTTGGGCGCCTGTCCCAACAACCCCCCAAACGCTATAGTCTGGATGCATTTCTGATCGATATTGTGCTGCTTGAATGACAGCTGTGCATTCTGGAATTTTACCTCAAAGAGTTGGTCTCAAAACGGCTGTAAACTGTGGCATATTGATTTCTTGGGCAACCAGGACGGCTCAGCAAAAGTCACTTGTCATTGCAACCATCTGACCAACTTCGGCATAGTGCTGGACTACAACCCAAACTCAGAGACGGTAAGGGAGAGAAGGACTTTTTGACGTTGATGTTACCTGTCTTCTTCTTACTGCAGATACTATTAGACGTAGAGGCTAAGTGCCATGGCATAGTGATGCGAGGCACCAAAAAGTAATGTCGTTAGGTGCATTGTTTAGGTGACAACTAAAAAAGGAGCACTTGCCTCACACAGCCGTCGCAACCCTAAATGAGGGGCTTGGCGTGTCTTAGTCATGGTTCTGTTGATGCTAGACACGCACTGATATAAAGTACTTCCTATTACTAGGCTTACTAGTGACGTGGGTATCGCGTGGGATGGATCAGGCGTAAATTACCATGGGATAGGGCGGAAAAAAGTATTCCATGGAAAAGCCTGTTGTTTTCTGTGTTCACTCCCATGGGGAATTCAGAGCTGTGTTCACAATTGAAATTGTGAAATTTTCGATTGCTTGTGGATTGATTCAACACTGTTTAAGATGCAAATGTCGCTATGACATGAAAACGATCAATTACGCCAGAAATCCAACGCAATGTATAACACCATAAGCAAAGAGCAAGCCACAAGTAAGAGAAACGAATAAACTGTGCAAGTCGATGTTTCAACAATAAAAAATTCTTACCAACTGTTATTCACATAATTCTATAACATTTAGAACAAAGGAGATATCGCCACAACCATCATATCTCGAATTGGAGTGATTGCATCCATCGTCGGTCTGGTGTTGACTCTATTATACAGGTTTGTGACGTTTGCTTTTCAGTTGGTATTTTTTCTACTCGGCGATTTTTGTTTTTGAAAATTCAGCCAATAAACTTTTCACGCTGTTTCCGTTAAAGTCAACGTTCTGTTAAATTAAAGCTTATTAAACAAGTGCTGACGGTGCCGCTTCCCACGAGAAACAGTCTGTTCAACAACATATAGTAGCTGAATTTGCTAAGAAAGGGCTGCTTGCGATACATACTGCAAAGTTAAAGTGAGTGTTGAAACATCAGAGTCTTCGCCAACGGGACAGCTTTTCTTGTTGATGTAACGCGAACATAGATGTAGTTGCCCATCGAGTGTTTGGTGAAACTTAACCGCTTGAAAAACTGTTGTCATTTTTGTTGGTGTCGTATTCTGATTCGATTGTCAGTTGATCAATATCCGATATCCTCGAGAATTTTCGCAGGCTCAGCATGCAGGAGTTACGCCGAGGTGTGCCTCAACTGATCCTGCTCCACCTTTGCTCCAGCCTCCTGGCCCTCTACGTGTTCCTGCTTATCGCCGAGAACAAAGCTTTGGTTCAAGCCAAGGTAAGCTAACAAAGCTGGATCACATGTTTTCAACTAACGTCCAAAACTAATGTAAAATAACAAAACAATAGATGAGCGTTGAAGTGCATTTCCGCCGAATTGCAGCACCCTACTCAAATAAAAGATAAGAATGCTGGGAAGACTAGATAGCAATATTTAAAAGCAAATTTTATTGATGAGATTTTTATCCGCGATTCCTCTTTCAGCCATGACCTTGAACTTCAGTAGTTACAGCACAGTTGCATTGACTTTCAGTGCACTTTAATTAAAAATCGCAATTTCCATTGCGTGCCTTGCACGCAAGTTACATGCATTGAGTTGATGCGAAAATGATGCCAAACAAACACAAAAACTTTCGATTGACACAACTGCTTTGAGAAGCATTTAGTAACTTGAGAAAATAATGAACTACGCTCAACATATTTTTTGAAACGTCCCAAAAATGCACCGTTTCAGTTGTTTATTATTTCTCTTTCTTACCAGGGGCCTTGCTTTGCAATAGCCGTCCTGCTGCATTTTTCTTTGCTAGCGACATGGGGCTGGAGCGTTATAGAAGCCGTTTCCATGTACCTTCTCCTCGTACGCGTGTACAATGTCAGCATGCGTCACTTCATGACCAAAGCCACCGTCTGCTCTTACGCTTCTGCCGGCCTCATCGTCATCGCCAGCGTCATATATTCTCATGTGACAGCTTCTGGAACGGGCCTTCCTTTGACGGAAAACTACACGTGAGTTTTGAAGTGTTTTTAAAGCTTTGTTTGAAATGCTTTTCACTTCTGAATGGTTTCAACCATGGGCATCGGAACGATTTTTTTCAGGGGGTCAAGAGTGGATGATTTTCCCAGGTGGGACCAAAAGTGCTAAAATTTCATTTTACCCACTCGAAACCGAGAAAACAACTTTTTTTGCTAAGCATTTGATAGACAAATGTCATCCAGGGGTCCAGTCCCCCCTACCTCCTCATTTCCGACGCCCGTGGTTTCAACCGCATTAGCAGTCGTTTCCCACATTAAACCGGCGCTATCCAGCTTGTAGTGTGCGCAGCTGCCGTGTACACGATGGCATTTAAACTTACTACAAGAGCACCTTCGGTGTGAAAAGTAAGCTTCGTCCAAAATTTGCCTTTCTCGCCAGTTTTTCTTTGATGTACGAGTGTTAACTGACAAGTAGCTCGTTCTAGCTTTATAGCTTTTCATAGCACTGGCTCTGATTCGTGCGTTTTCAAACTACTGCGGGCACTAGGCTGAATCGTTTTTTAGCCAGTAAGATCGCGGCTTAAAGCTATGACATTGGATTAGCGAAGGGTACTGGTTCAGAAAAAGTTTGGGAGTATCTGCATCAAACACCCCTTTCAACGAGATAATTGAACCCGTGCACAAAGCTTTTAATGTTGTGAAGTCTGAACTAACAAACCCACCTATTTGTCTTCTTCAGTCCAAATAACACAAACGAACGAGAATACGTGCATGGAAAGTGGAAACTTGAAACTGCATCAGTAACTGAGTCACTCCACGCGCCCGCACAGGAACGGGAGAGTGTGGAGTAATAATGTTCATCCGCCATTTTACTCCACCAATGCATTCGCATTGGCATCAGTGCATTCGCATTGGCAGTTCTTTCGAATGGAAATGGTTTATCATGCAACGTGTACTGCAACGCATAGTTCCAAGTCTATTTCGACCCTTAAAACGCAACTGTGTACGCAAAATGTTATGGATCGCGTGCAAATATTGAATTCAAGCCCACCAGACGTGTAAACAAGCTCTTGCCCATGGCATTAATATGAGTAAGATTTATTCCTTTTTTAGAGTAGACTGTAATGTGACAATAATTTTCGGTGCATTTTAAGGAACGTACACCAAGTGAAACTTTATTGTGAGTAAAAAGTTGTGCAATCCAATTCCCACGAGTTTCGAAACTCGCGAAATGTTTCGTAACAGACGTTTGTTCATTCTCCACAGTTACAGCAATTACTGCATGGTCAAACATCCCAACAGCCTGTACTTCGTCGTGTTGCCGATCGGCTTCGCCTGCTTGATGAATTGCACCGCGTTTGTTTCAATCATCGTGGGGCTGAACCGGAAGACGTCGGGTGCACCGAAAGACAAAAGAGAGTACGTTGCAGCAGCAGCTCTTTTTTGGTAGTGCACCGTTTGGGGCATAATCACGGCCGTCCGCAGAAATTTTTCCAGGGGGTGAACGTCGACATTTTGCATATCCTTTTAAGGTTTCTACGCAAATGGACGTTCACAAAACGCTTTAAAAGTTCTCAGTGCCAATTTCAGTGGGCCGACTGCCTGTTTTGTTCCCTCTCCTGTTGCGGACGCCCACGGGGATAACTGTTGACCTCTGCACATTTTCTTAAGTGAAAATAAGCAATTTAGAAATCACACAGAAGTTTATGAAATCTTCACAAATTGTCACACGTACATCAGTCCAAATTAAGCCCACTCCCTTTTCAAATGAAACGCAAGAACATTTGGTTCAAGCTCATTTGTATATTCTTTTCAGGCACGTGGCAAAACACATTTTATAACTGTCCAATCCCGTTCCAAACTTAGAGGAAATCTCCGTTTTGATATCTTAGACTTGATTATTTTAAACGTTTCTTTTAGACATGATCTTGAAAATCGACATGCTATTTTTATTGAGAGGTAACCTTCAAAAACAAGCTTGAGCCCTTTTTGATGATGCTGAAAAGTTATAGCAAGTCCCATCTCATATCAGAGTATCTTTGCAAAGCTTTTCATTTGCTACGTAATGACTTATGTCTGAGCGAACTGCCCAGTTATTCGAATTGTTTTGTAATAATGTCGACGATCACCTTCGAAAGGTTTTGCGTAGTGTAAGTCGAAAATTCCTTGCTTTTCCAAAGCATTTTGGCTTATCCTTTGAACTTTATTTATCCATCCCAGCAATATTCAACGTTTTTCTCAGCGATCTTGTAAAGCCAAGGTCGCCGCTGTCTCCAGGTTCACAAGATATTTTGCTCCGAAGTGTGGTTTGTCCGATAAAGCGACTCACCGCAAAATTTCTCAGAACACGGGAAACAGTCCTTGCACGTTGGCTTCCGCCGTGTCTGTTGACGCAGCGCAGAACTGAGGCAGGATTCACTGCAACTTAGAAAACCTTTAATGGGCCGGGACCGTGATCAAATATTGGCTAATAGCATTGAGGCAAGGCTACGGCTCTGAAGAAGAGCAAGTGGTACTGGTACACTTTTGTATAGCGACGAATGGACCCGCAAAGGGAACACAGAAACCTGGTTTTGTTACAAAAAAAAACAAAATCTTTTTGAAACAAAAAATTTTTTGATTTACGACTTTCGTATCTAAAGTTGTAGCCAGAAGAATAGGAAAAAAACTTAATCTTTTTTGCTTTTCTGCCACCAATGATAAATCACATTGATATTGCAACAAGCTACCGTCTAACTTCAGCCATCAATCGATGCTGCTTGCTGCAGCAGGCCACCGCCTGCTGCAATGTCAGTGTGATCTGTCACTGATGGCAGAAGTCATGTCGAGTGAATGGACGATAATGCACAAAAACCGTATGCTTGGATGTTGTTGTTTACCTGCGAAGTTTTCGTTTAGGTCAATGAAGTTTACTAGGGTTAAACGTTTCGCTGAAACGTCACTGCAGGGGCATGAGTTTAGTGAAAAGCAAACTCAGCAAGTTTGTGACGGAAATCTTTGCGACACGCAATTAATCGTTCTAATGAGCTTCAATTGGCTAATGTCTTTTCGTACTCCCTCTGATGGAAACTGTGGTTGTCATGTGTTTTGAGTTAAGACTCAGTTCTTGCCATTCATATTACCACATCTCACTAACGCAGCAGTGAAAATATTTCTACGGAAATTGGTACATAGATTTCATCTTTGAAAAAATGACACGAATATACCGGATGATAATTTTCGAAGAAAAAAGTGAATCAAAGTGCTATAAGCAGGTTTCAGAGAGCTGGGTATTACTGTACAGTGCTGTAGTTTGCGCAACAAGTAGGAAGCGTAATGTCAGCGGCCTGCCAGCCAGTGCGCTGAACAAATCAAACGCGAGGAAAAAACTTTGTCTTCTTGAAAAAAACGCATTTAGCTGTTGCAAGAATGCCGCGGCTCGCAACATGTGCTGCGCAAAAGTTGATCAAAAAAATAAAGTCTCCCCAGCCTGATGCCCGTCCCGGCTGCCTTGCTTTCTGATCTCTGAAGCAACCTCAGCAAACCGAAAAGCACAAGTGAATTCTTAACGTTGTTCAGACCGCGTCATGCGGTTCGGTTTAAAAAGTATGAAATTATGGGACCACTGTTATGGGACCACCACAACCGGGACCACTGTTAAGTAAAGAAACCCGAGGTGACCTGGAAATTCCGCCAAGATGTCAAACTCTAATATGCATCGTAGATCACCCAGAAGCAGGTCTAAAAAATTCGGTTACGATCATATTCTTACCCAGAACAGTCGCCAGAAAGTCGTCAATAGGGAGCTTTACGTTTGTGCGAAGGGGCTTTACTTTTGTGCAGGCTTGACATTCAAATTCGACAAAAATTCCACTGATTAATAGTGTTTTTCCACTTGGGGGAATTGGAGCACTGTTTGGGGAGCAAAGCCCACTAAAGCCCCCCGTGGCGACGGGACTGTTCTTACCAGCACTTTCTTTATAGCTGTTATTTTTATCCTTCGTTTACGTTGCGTCAGTTTAGACACAGCTAGCTTGCCTTTCTATTGCGCATTGATTTTGTTATCTTCTGCTACTATACTCATCGAGGGTGTGGATAATTTTCAATCTCAAAATCTTCCCAGTGTATTTACTGTACTGCAATGTCATCAACCACACAAGAATGAAAGAATTTTTTTTCTTGTCCCGAGTTACTGTACGAAGTTAGAGATCCAAACTGTAGACGTCATCTAGTATTCCGAACATTAAACAATACTTTTGCGTCTTACGCTTTTGTCCACGATTTTTTCGTGGTCGTCAACGCCTGTTAAAGGAAGTTACTTTAACGATCAACACGGCTTTTGAAAAAAGCACTTTCGTTAGACGTAGCTCCAAAGGAATTCCGAACTGCATGTCATTCCTGGAACCTCTGTCTGTCTCATAGCTACATCCAGAGACTTCCATTTTACTGTACAGCCAGAAAACCATGTGCCAGCTAAGCCCACCCGCGCCACCTTTTGCTTCTTTTGCGGCAGTAACAGACGGAATAAACGTCTGAAGTGCTCACAGCGCGCGGCGCTCTCTGTTGCAAGTGTCAAAATCATGGGCGTCGGAAGGATTTTTTCCAGGGGGGGGGCAAAAGTGGTAAAATTTGTTTTTTAGTACCCCTCGAAATTGAAAAAACAACCTTTTTTTGCCAATAATTTCAAAATCCAGGGGGGCCAAGACCCCCCTGCCCCCCACTTCCGAGGCCCATGGTCAAACTGTAGGAAGTTACTCGAAGAAGTTTGTGAGATCCACAGACAGTAGGCTAAACTTGAGAAACGTTCCTGCTTCAGTATTTCGTCAACTTCGTGCGTCGTACAACAAGACACACAAATGCCTTTTTAGGTAACAAGCGACTGTCAGTGCTGATAGACCGTGGTGAGTCCACTGAGTTGTGTGCATGAAACGACCGCAAAAACACTGCGCTTCTCTATTTACAAGTCGTCACCTACTGTATTTATAGGCGTAGGTTCACTCCGGGAAACAATTTGTGTAGGCTACACTGCTTTGCGTAATTGACTTTCTTGGATTTTGTTTACAAACACCTTCACATCGGTATTAAGAATCTATGCCGTGGCATTCTGCTTGGGAAAGATTTTCAAAGACAACATCGGCATGTAGTGTTTGAACATGGTGGGGTTGCTGCGCCAGGCCAGAACTAGTGATCCTCGTTACCCACGAGAGCTTGCGCAGTTGCTGCCACAACAAACAAATGGGTCGCTTTTCGATATAATCTGATGAACACTGATTGTCAGCTGATGCCTCCACATCAGTGCAGTGGACCTGACGTGGTGTTTGCAGAATAATCGGAAGTAAGAATATTGCGCACCCATCGAGAGATGGGATCGTCATATCAAGCAAACCTGCGTGACGTGCTTGGCCAATGGTGTTTACGAACCATGAGACAGGATAATGACGTTTTTGCGTGGATTATTCTCAAACAATAAACTTGTTTACGGCTCTGGACGCCTATCCTTTACCGCGGATTGAAGGTATGATGCTCAAGTTTGCAAAATTGTTTGTTTGACAAGCTCACACCAGTAATTGGAATTGTACGAAAGTGATAACTTGATGCTCTTCACTGCATTTTAGCTGCGGGAAGGTTGTAGGAGTATACTCGCTTACTGTGTGGCATCACTAACGGTGTTCCTCCATTCCAAAGAATGATGGATGCAAATTGCTGGAAAACTTGCACGTAGGGCCTACTTATCCATAGCTGGACAGTATGACGGTAGGAGGTTGTACTGAAGCCGAGTTCGACGCAAATGTTCAACGTTTTGTTGATGCTCATAAAGAATGGAACCTGACCCTGAATGAATTAATCCTATCTCTGCAGTGTCGGAAAACAGCATTCTGGTTTATCATGATGAATATGGAGTGATGAAACCGGACCCCGACTTCTAAAACCCGCACAAAAGTTACCTCCAACGATGAATGAAAAGTCTCTTCAACCTGTTGTGGGTTTTATTTGCGCACTATGCAAAATGGATTCTTCGCTTTTCTGATAAACGTTTTCGATTAAAAACAGTGGAACTGAATCCACTGCATGCCTTCTTTCGTTCGAGCGAGTTCTTCTTTTGTCCACTGCTAGGCCGCCTAGATATCGGGGCAGGTGTTGAGCAGCCATTCGGTTGTCTCGTCGTCCAGAACCGTCAGGCCGTGCAGTCCGTGGTGGGTCGATGGATTGTACAGTGGAGGACGACATGGTCGACGGTATGTTCTGCGTCACACTCACAGGCCGCAGAGGAGGCCATACCCCATTTGTACAGGCAGGAGCGGAAACGTCTGACACCGGTGCGGAGGCGGTTGAGCCGGACCCAGGCTCTTCTTGGGAGGGTCATTCCGAGGGGATACCAATTTGCATGGAAGAGGAGGGTACCGCTGTGGAGGTACAGCGGTAGCCTTCTGCTGATCGAGGCAGTACGGAAATGGCATCAGCTTCTAGCAGGAAACTTTTCTTTATTTTTGATAACCGTAAATAACCCAACAAGATCCAGTCTTGGCTCTGGGAGGTTGCATCGTTTTCTTATCACATTCAGTTTCCTGGAAGAGGAACACAACATTCCGGATACTCTTACTCTTTTTTGTCGTTCGGCCATTTCTACCTTTAATCCGGACGAATTTCATCGTGGTTTATGGCCCCAGAGCAGGGGGGATAGACTGCTGCATTTTGGACAAGCAAAAAAGTTAGCTTTCTCTGTCGAGGAAGCAAAACGAGTTCGTCGTGCGGGATCTGTGCAGAAATAAAAACCCAGTTTTATGTGCCTGATCGAGGGGCATTGATCAAAGCAACGAAACCATTTGAACGCTTAAAGCTCGATTTTTAAAGGACCGTAGTCACAGGGCCGTCGCCAGCGGGGGGGCCAGTGGTGCCCGGCCGCCCATTTGAAATCTGTGCGCCCCATTTCATGTTTGACCCCCGGTTGCTGCATACATCCAATATTGTATTTGAAAAACGTGGCCCCCGTTGTGGTTTTTGCCCCCTCCCTGCTACGAAATCCTGTCAACGAGACTGCGTAGTCACCTTCCAGAACACGTAATATGTACGTGTTAGCAGTAGTAGATGAATACTCGAGTTTCCCTTTTTGTTTCTCTCGTCCTTACATGTGCTGTAATTCCCTACTGTCTTCGAATGCTCAGACTTACACCAGCTATTTTGTGCTGAAGTACATTCGTTTGAATTTGGGGCGTCCCCCTTTGAGTCACCGCCCGCGCCAAAATTTTGGCGAAAAATTGCGCCAATACTTTCGACCATAACTCGCCAGGCGATTGAGCTAGAGAGCTGTTCAAATCCGGAAAGACTTGTACTTTCGATTAAAAAAATTGGGTGATGTCATAAATAGAGGTACGTTTAGGCTTTATTTTTGGCTCAGGTTATCTGACCCAGGGTCGCAACCTCCAAGAAGAAATTGTTTGTGTTTTTTTGTAAATGAAACTAGACGACAATCCGCACCTTTAGAGCCCTTGAATGGCCTTCTAGCGTTTGTGGTATTCAAGTTACGCCAATTATTCGATTTAATTAATTAGTTTCCTAGGGGTTTAACTATTCAATTTTGTTAGGCCATAACTCTCTAACCACAAACGCTAGAAGGCCAATCAAGGGCTCTCAAGATGCAGATTTTCGTCTAGTTCGTTTACAAAAAGAAGCAAAATTGGGCCTTGGTATTTGGGCCAAGAGCCCGTTGAAAAGGGCCAAAAAGGTCTAAACCTATCCCACTTTTGATGTCACCCAAAAAAAGCTGAAATTCAAAACTTTCCAAATTTTTTAACAATCTACTCTAGAAGACTTCCCGTATCTTTAGAGGGTTTGAACAGCTCTCGAGCTCAATCGGCTAGCGAGTTATGACGTGTCGAACGTGGGCAAATCGCGGGACTTAAAGGGTTCTTGTGAAGGCAAGGGGTGATAAAAAAAGGTTGTAACAAGTAGTCAGTCCATCCCTCTCATCCTAACCAGCATGAATTGTTTTTCATTTTTCTCAGCGAAGCCGAATGGAATATCTTCAAAACTTTGCCTGTGGCCAGGGACGCTGGAGAGCGGTTAAATAACGGGGTTATTCCTCCTGCCCTTTCAAAAGGGGGGCAAAAAGGGCGGAGGTGCCTTTGCACAACAAAATCATGAGTAATTTTATGGTCGCGCACCCACAAAATTCTAAGTAGGTCTTCTATAAGTTCTGCTATTATTTTTGAGGACAACGTTGTTGCTGCCCAAAAACAAGCATAATTGGCAACGATTTGTTTGTTTTTTATACGCTTCCATTGCCCTCAACTCTTTTGCTGCCCCCCCTGCCCTACCACTGTTCCGGCGTCCCTGCCTGCGGCATTGTCTAGGCCAGGACCGGTAATTTATGAAAAACCACGTATGTTCAAGCAAACACTGATGAATTAGCGGGAGAGGCGGAATTGCTGGAGGCAAACTCTATGTACGCTTATGTAAGACTAAGTTGTAAGGACGGAAGAGCCAAACGTTATGCTGTGTGACTTGGCACCGTGTCCAAAAGTGTAGGCCAGTCGGACAATGACACTTTGATGAACCTTGGAGCATTGGTTAACACTATTTCTAAAGTCTGAGGCCCCAACTGACAACAGTCGAGTAATCTGGTTGAAAGTCAGTGTAATTCGCAGGTACACAATAACCACGAATCAGGCTTTGATAGAAATTCGTCTGACACTTAATGTCTCCTCAATGCCCAGACGATCTACGCGAAGCACTCGCGAGATGCCCCCTACCTAAAAGATATGATGACGTCATTTCGTTCTAGCAGGGGTGAATCTGGTATTGTCGTGCTTGATTAGTCACTGACGGCTAGTTGAAATTACTGTACGTGTGTTTATGATGGGTTGGTGGCGTAAGCAGGCCCGTAACCAGGGTGACGCAAGAGGGACGAAGCCCCCCCTCCCCGCCTGAAAAATATGTTGGACATAGTTTGAAAGTATAGGACATAGTTTAACAAAGTTGGAGCACTCTCAGACTACTCTTCGCCCCCCCTGGTGTCCCAAGCTGGTTACGGGCCTGGGCGTAAGTGCTGTTAGGTCGCGCAATTGAACATTTTCAGTTCGTCCAAATCGTTGCGAGTGGAGTTGGTGAGCTAATGTTTCTGCAGGGTCGTAACGAATGGGGAAAGGGGAAACAATTCTCCGGGCGCTAAATCGCTGGGAAGCGCCGAAAAGTCCTAACAATGTCACAAGTACTTTCTTCAATTCAGTACATTTGCTCCCAAAAAACCTCACGTTCGAACATGGGGACGCTAAACGCGCTCCTAGCCCCGGGCGCCATCTATCCTCGGAACGCCACTGTGTTTCTGTACTCATACTCTGAGATGGTTGTTTACAGTCAATTTACCTTATGTTCGTATTTGTTTAGATGCCACATTTCAGTCAAATAAAGTCAAGTGAAACAGTGACCTAGTGGTTAAAGTCACAATTACGCAACGATAGTTGTTAAAGCGCAACTTGTTGGCGTCACATCCCAACCATTACATATGTTTCCTGCAAGCTAAACAGAGTGAATAATCGAGACGTCTATAAACAAACGTCAGTCCATAAATGTAACATTTTGAAAATAAAAATACTGCTTTCAAGTTTCTGTAATGCCAGCTAGCGCAAATAATCTTGCAAATTGTTCATGTGTTTTATTGTATACAAGCAAATAGTGAAACTACTCAAGTAGGTTACTTTGGCATGAGAGCTAGCCTACTAAAATTAAAGTGGAAGTAGCCGTGAATAAATCCACTCAACCGAAGTAAATGCACTTCGTCGTCGATTCACGACGCAGCCCATCTACCACAATGAGTGCTACGTATCTTTTTCCTGCTTCACTGCAATGCTGTAAGATGCAAGGGCACATGATATTAGTCACACAAGTCAGCACTTCCTCCAAGGATTTTCGATATTTCTTGCAAATACAGTACCAAGCGCAATTTAAATTAGTAGTTGTCATCGTGAATTTTTAGCTCAAGTGGAAGACCAACCGGTTCACGTGAAAATTTCTCGCTTTGCATGTCTGTTCAAAACTTTCCACAAGAAACAAACTTGGTAGAAATTCGATGACCCAGTATCTACCACGTACGTCAACGCAATCGTTTCAATGACATTGCAAATCTCTTTAGTTATTTCTTCCGGCTTACCTTAGCCTCTAGCAGGTCGTCGCCAGCGGAGGGCCAGTGGTGCCCCCCCCCATTTGAAATCGGTGCCCCCTCATGTCACGTTTGGCCCACCGGTTGCTGCATACATCCAATACTGTATTTTAAAAATGTGGCCCACCCCTTCTGCTTTTTGGCCCCCCGTTCTGATAAATTCTGGCGACGGGCCTGGCCTCTAGTTTCATCAGTTTCTCATTTCTGAGCAGAGTAAAACATTATGGCTTGGAAATGACTTTGTTACGAGCACAGTTTCTCTGCAGTCATCATTACGTAGTTTCGGAAAAAAAATATGGCACTCCATTATCATGTGTTTTATAAGCTTTAGTTAGTACCTTGAGTGAAACAGCGTAGACCTACTAAAAGGTGTTCTGTTGCAAAAATACTGGAAATATGACTGTTGCAAGACAATTCACGTAGAAATTAACGGCTAATAAAACTAGGTACAGCTAGCCCTAAGTTGTAAAATGTGCTTATCGTGTTTTTTCAGTCACTTTTGGCGTCTGTGGATATAGTTGTACTGTTTTCATCTGACTTATGACCAGGGGTGTAGTGGGGCGGGAACGCGTGGGAACGGCGTTCCTGCATCTTTTTCATGTTTTAGTTTAAGATTAGTTCGAAGCTGTTTCAAAATGACTAGTTTTTTTGGGTGCGCTCCCACACTTTTTTGTTAGCGCTACATCCCTGCTTATGACAGAGTGTAACAGAACAGTAGGCTAGGAAAGGAGTAATTTAGACCAGCAAGTAAGCCCAAGCACCCAATCGTGGCTAAACTAAAGACTCCAAAATATCTTTTTCTCCACCGGTTGTTTGTGGCTTGCTATGAAGTCATTCTCTTGTGGAGATCACGCCGAAAGTTACACTGCCTAGAAAGATATGGATGAAATAGCTTTTTGCCAGCTAACTAGCATAAGCGAATGCGATTCCACTATCCAAGAACGTCTCAACATTCTGGAAAAGTGAAGCTAATATTACTGGGTTTTCCCACGACCTATTTTCCTGAGCGAGGTTTCTGCCAAGTACTGCACACGCGTAATAAATACCGCAATCGCCTTGATATGAGCAATATCGAGGAATTTCCATTCAAACTGACCAACTTGCAACCTGCTTTGAGGAAGCTTGCAGATAAACATCATTGCAAGGTTGGCATTAGTTGAAATGAGCTGTTTTTTTGGAAATTAATAACATTTATTTATTCTACAAATGCATTTGCATTCGTTTTGTTTTGTGCTAACTAGATTGCCCGTTTATATTTCATTAGCTCTGAACTATTTTCAAAACAAAATACTATTTTCAGAAAAATTATAGGAAGGGGGCGATTTTCAAACAAAGTGCCTGTAGGGGGGCGATTTTACAAAAAAGGTTGAAGACCACTGCTTCAAAAAATCGCACGTCATGTTCAACGCCCATCCGATTTCGCTACTTCGTTTCCAGTACACTCATTGTGCTAAAGCCTGATTCACAAAGCGAATTTGTCGCACATGGAATAATCCTTTGAACGACACACTAGGATGCTCAGTGTTTCGCAGAGAATCGTTATTTTTGTTGGTGTTTCTGGCACTATGTGAAACAGTCGTATTATCACTATAACATGTGCATGATTGACATGCACCAAAGCAGTAACCACAGAGAATGCAACACACATACACGCGCCAGGCGAGAAAGCTGAAGTGCCAATAGTGGACGCACTAACAACCAGGCGGAGTTTCACCTTGTTCGGTCTTTTTGCTATGTATTGCCTTTGCCTCAAAACTCGGCCTATATTTGTAATTTTATCACGAAGTTTGTAAGAAACAGGCGACTGTTATAAGTTTTTACGCATTCATTTAGACAATAATGAATGTTTAGACCTGTTTTTTGTCCAACAAATTTAATGTCTTACTTCAAAAAATCTACTTTCTGTGCTTGTAGGCTCAGCAAACGTTTGAAGCAAGCAATCTGTGTAACTTTCTTGCTGGGTATTACGTGGCTCATCGGTCTCCTGAAAGTGGCCGTCCAAGCAGCTCAACTCGGCAGCAACGTTGAGTGGGCAATCAACATTCTTTTCACAGTCTGCAACTCTTTGCAAGGACTCATCATATTCATCATGTTCTGCCTATCACGGGCTTGGAATGATCAACTCAAAGTAGGTATTGCATGGCCTGGCTGAGCAGGTAGTACAAAGATAAAGCAAAAACGCACAATCTTTTACAATCATAAAAGCATCTGGGGTTTTGATCAAGACCGACTCAACGAGGCCTTCCTGACTGTGCACAAGGAATGGTGTGTGACGATTTCACGTATAGCCTTGCCAGCAGAGCGCTACAGTGCGTTTTGGTCTGCTGCAACATCATAGCTTATGCCCAACACAGGGACGTAACGAGGTTAAAAGCAAGTTTGGCGCCCCTATTTTCGAACCTCAGGTCTTCCGGAAGTAAATGTACTATATTGAAAAAGGTACTTGTGACATTGTTGGGACTTTTCGGAGCCCCTACAGTCATTAGGCGCGCCAATAGTGACTCCGCGCTCGGGGAATTGTGCTCCCATTGCCCCCCTCGTTACGCCCCTGCCGACACCGACATCTTGCACAATTTTGATTTGAAAGAAAACCTGAGCTATATCAATTCCTTGTTCTCCTTCCGCGAAACTTCATGCTGCATGCGAAAGACAGGCAAAAATTTCATGTGATTTTACTTTTCGTTTGCTAATTGAACGCCCTGCATTGCAGAGAACCTGGCAGAGGATGACATCGAACAGCATCAGTCGTCAACGAATTTATTCGGGCTCGGACAGGAATTCCGATGCCAGTTCGACGAAGTTTATGACAAGGAATTGAAACCCGCGGCAGAGAACCAACACGTATTTTGCTGTTGACGGTGAAACATTCGTTGTCTACGCACTGCCACCGCTAGATGGTCGTCTAAAGTTCAGTATATCACCATTTTTATCTGGTGACCGATTCACTGAACTACCAACCGATCGAGAATTTCCGTGTTATTAGTCAAGAAAGATGGACTAAGTTGACAGAAAATTTGTGGAAAATGATGTTGGCCGTGTTGTACATTTAGAAACAGCGTTAGAAATTCGCAGGTATTAATGGAGGCTGGCGAGCATGCGGATGTTTTGTTGTCAGCTCTTGCCAGTATTGCGAAAGTAAAGCTTTTTTCCGGCCGGCAATGCAGCCAATGGTGATGTACTTTGAACAAAGTAAAAACACGCCGCGCGTTGCGAGACCGCGGTGCTCCCCGCCTTTGCCGGCTATATAAGATAGTGAAACATCTGTTTAAAATCAAACGGGAGAGAATAGCAAAAGAGGACATTTACTTGTGAGAGTTAAATCGCGCGAATAACAAAACGCGACACTTGACAAAGTCGACTGGAGCTGACTTATCCAGGTTGTGAACTGACCTGCAATCGGTTGCGGCAATGCAATTTAAGCAGCCAATATCGAAATGCATAGAGTTCGGGATTCGCCTTACATTTGCATTTTTGCCACATTCTATGTATTCTTTTTTTTGTAAAAGCTGAAGAACTTAAGTATTCTTACGAAAGTCATGGTGCGTCTCATCGCAATACGATCAATGAAAGCGTGAACTCCGAATTATTTTTTTGAACTTTTGCACGCCCATTAGGCAGGGGTGGATTCAGCCAGTGAGGTTAGGGGATGGGGGCGATATCAGTAAGCTAATATTTGGTATTCAACTCTCATTACAATACTGTAAGAGAGATGAAGTTTACTTTAGCAGAATGGCCTTATAAGCGAATGCTGGTTTCCGAATTGCACAAAATCATGGTGAATAAAGTTTCTTTCGTAGGTTTTAGAGGAGGGCGCGACCAATCGCCCCCCTGCTTTTGGGAACCGTTTTACGTTGCCAGGTTATATTTCATCGTTGTTATATCGGTCTGCTGAGTAAAATATTGTTGCGTCGAAGTTTTTAACGCCTAAGCTTTTGTTTTTTTATTTTATAAAAAAACTGTACGTTCTGTGATCGCTGCCCGCGCGTGCACTACAGTACGATCACTGCTTCGAGACACAAGGCATAAAAATTAACTTTGCTAGGTCACGTGCAATATGGGGTCGAGAGCGACCCAGCAGTGTCTTGTCCCGTGGACGGTTTTTTCTGTGCCTCTACATTTTTAGCCTCAGCATGGCCGTCGCCAGTGGGAAGAGACAGTGGCAGGCGGTGCCGACCTCCCATATGCAGTTGCGCTCCTCCCCCATTCATAGTCTTGACCTTATTTATAGTCCTTCACCGAACCTGACACCTCGTTTCTCAGTTTGACCCTTTCATCAACCAAAACCTGAGCTTCCTCCACCACGTCAAGAAATTGCTGAGCGGCGTTGATCGCCTCTCACAAGATTTGCACCTGCTGTTCGCAGGCCCGTCGCCAGAATTTACCAGCAGGGGGGGGCCAAAAATCAGGAGGGGCAACATTTTTAAAATACAGTATTGGGTGTATGCAGCAACCGGCGGGCCAAACGTTAAATGGGGGGCACCGATTCCAAACGGGGGTCCGGGCACCACTGGCCCCCCCGCTGGCAACGGCCCTGGCTGTTCGTCGCCGGCCTGACCAGGGTCAAAGGTCGAACGATTATTATCTTATTATGGACGGTGTCCGTTGACGTCGTTTCCGGCAATGATTCCGGCGCTGCTGAAACCAATTCCAAAGAGAGCAAATCCTGTAAATATTTCACGAATGCGAAGGACCTCTTCATTTCGCAATCCAGGGTTTCTACGCAATGTAAATACAAAGTCCAGACTTTTTCCAGACTTAAACTTTTCCGAATGACATACCCAGGTCAAATATAGGCACTATAATAGTTAACACAATGGAAATAAATTTATCGATCTTGAATGAAACATGGTGAAAATGCGTGTCAAAAGATCAAGTCTGGAAAATTATTTTCTCTTTCCCTAATAACAGACCAAAAAATATATTTATTCTAGACTGGAAAATAACCAAACTTTTTTTCATTCTTTTCAAGACTCCCTAGGAACCCTGGAAATCGCACTAATTTGCACCAATTCCAAAACAAGGGCCCGGTTTGATCCATCTCGTCGTATGTGCTTCTGGTATCCTAAGACCAGCGCTTGAGATTAAACCAGCGGCTCGCCGAAATGGCCGGTGACAAGTAACCTGCGTGTTCATGCATGCTTTGCAATTGCTCAGACAAAAAATCAATGAACAGTGATTTGATGACGCCAGAGCGACGTAGGAATGATGGCTTTCGCTCGTAGACAAACAATGGCGGCGGATTTGCACTTCCTCTTTTCGTCTCTGCACTCTTCACTCAAAAATCTTACCTTCCCTGCAGCTGTCTACTCTTCGTTGCCTTCTACCTTATTTGCTTAGCATGTTTATGACCTCACAGATGCCCGTCGCCTGCGCCTAGCCAGGGGTGGATATTAGAATTTAGAGGTTCGAGGCAAACTCCCATAAACGGGTCCCAAAACTACACAGTCAAGTTGTCGGGGATTCCATCAGCACATCATTTTTGCTTCACTTTGAAAAACATATGACTTGCTCTGCAGTGATTCATAAGCTTTTAAACCAAACAACGCAAGAACTAAGCGGGTAATTCCAGTTCGGCGCCACGGGGGGCTTAGCCCCCACGCAAAGCTCCAAGCACCCCCAAATTTAAATATGAAACGCTGTAAATTAGTGGAGTTTTTGTCAAATCTGAATGTAACCCCCCCACCTGCGCGAACGTAAAGCCCCCTTATTGACGACTTTCTGGCGACAGTTCTGCCTAATTCTCAAAGGGGGCCCACGGCGTCCCTGAAAGAGGGAACCCAAGGCGACCGCCTCCCCGAATATCCACCCCTGCACCGCATTCATGTGCTCCTACTGTGCAGGTCGCCTTCTTTTCGAGCGTATTCAAGCGTCAGTCAGTCGGACCGGTCTCTCGCAGTCGCTTTTAATTCACAAGCAGCGAAAATAACTTCATTTTAAATGACGCCAAGATGGGCGATCACGCGAAGCGTCCTCTTGAAACTGCCGCAAACTTGCGCCGTGGCACATCCTCATGGCTCTCGGGGAGGATCGTATCACGGACTGGGGCTGTTTTAGGGGGGGGGTCAGAATCTTAGTAGGCTCCCCCCAAACCGCAAAAACGGGTGCGCGCGCCAAGCAACAGGGAGACGACAAACAAAAAACTTCCTTTCTCTAAAAACAAACAAACGCATATGACACGTGCATGACTTATTCTGAGCCTGCGAACTGAGTTTGGCCGCTTCGCCATGCTGTTGCTTTACAGTGGCGGGGCGTTTGGTAACAGTCTGGCGCGCGTCGGGTCATTTGTGACGCCATCACTGCTTCTCGTTCTTGTAGTGGAAGTGCAGGTCCTTTACGTCGGTCCATGCGATGTGTTCCCACCCGCTCTCCTTCATCAAGTACACTGGAAGAGAACAAAAGCCGGCGGGTCAGACCTTCTGCGGTTTATTCACGAGCCCAGTGCGCATGCGCACAAGCCTCCGCACATCGCAGCCGTAGGCGTCGGAAGGTTTTTTCTCCAGGGGGGGGGCACTGGGGCGATATTTCCAAAATTTTTTCAGGGGGTGGCAAAAGTGCAGAAATTTGTTTTTTCCAACTCGAAACTAAGAAAGCAACCTTTTTTGCTGAAATTTTCAAAATCCAGGGGGGGGCTTTGCCCCCTTCCGACGTCCAATGATGGCCAACCTCGAAAGAAAAACGGTCGAGAGGTAGGTTTTGACGGGACGCGCAAATTTTTATCAGGGTTGCGATTCTCCAGGCACTGCACGTAAACGAATAATCTCGATACAATCAACCATCGAACCGGCCCTGCCCTCCCTCCCTTTCTGAAGGACTTACAGATACTTCGTTTCAACGACGATTTTGCAAATTGCTTGTGCATGCCCTTGCACTCACCCGGTTGTTACCGCCTCCGTCCATCGAACAAACAAAACTCTGACCTGCGCTTACGTCATTGTTGACGTCCTTTTCACTGACTACCGTTCCCTCTGTTACGTACAACCCCCCAGCAACCAGCTCAAAAATATTTTCATTCTGTTTTCGCATGCGCGATGCGGGGGGCGGTTGCAGAACCCGCGACGTATACAAATGTTCGATTCCCCCCAGCACGGACGGGTAATTCAGAATCGCGAATCCTGAGGATTCGGATACGAATCTACAATGCAAAGTCGATCCGGATAAGATTCGATTTTTATATTTTTCACATTGGCGTCAGTAATGGATCTTTACTTCTGTGTGACAGGCATAATTAATTATTGTTACGCTTGCAACGACACAATAATTATTGTTACGCTTGTTTTGATGTTGCGACGACACCTGGTAGAACGTGTGGCGACAAACAACTGCACAAAGGTCAGCGTCACGTTGTGCTGCATCTCGCTCTCCTTCCTTCATGGTCACTGGCATGCACTGCATGCTGTGTAATCAATCGAAAATAGGAATAGCAACAGGCTGTCGGAACAAGCAAGGCGGAACGGCTGCCTTTGCTGTCGAAGTAATTCAGTGGTGTAGGAGGCACAGGGTGCAAGCGCACCCCCAAAAAGCTTTGATCAGGTGAAAGTCCGAGCAAAATCCATGAAAACCTGGGCAAAATCTGTGAAAACCTTCGCAAAATCTGGACAAAAATGGCGCCCAACGTTTGCAGAATCACATGTAAGAATTTTTTTCTTTTCCTTTGGGGGTCATCCCACAAGGTGCGCTTGAGAAAATGCTGTTTGCACAAAAAGCGGCCCAAAATTTTTGCGGGCAAGTTCGGGGAAATTCGAGCAAAAATCTTTCGCACCCCAAAAAATGTGCCTGCTCCTGTACCCCTGAAGTAGTTGCTTTCAAAATATCCCCGCAAAACTGCCTCGTCAGCATCTTCAGCAAGACGCAAAACTGCCTCGTCAGCATCTTCAGCAAGATGTCTTTCCAGTGCGGGGAGAATTACTGCCACCAAGTGGCGAGTGGACGTCTCGAAGCTTTGTATCGCACTGCAGTAGCGTTGTGTGTACATTGCACGTCAACAAACATGTCGTATTTTTTTTTCAATAACCATATTTTGTTGTTGTTCTTGTTGTTAATAACAACTTATCTTCACACCGGTTTCGTTGCATTGCTGCAAGTCAACGAGGTGCAGTTTAGGATTCGGTATTTGGCATTCGATTTAGCTCAGTGCTTCTGGAACGGGCGCCACCTGGTTCAATAAGGGAGAAAAAGCTGTGGATGAAAAACCTTAGCTATTTATTGTTTGTTTATTCAATACTGAGCTGATGATGCCTACATCGTAGGCGAAATATGAACTCTGTAACATTTTTAGTGTTTGATTTTTTGCTGGGAAAGGATTTCTTTCGATAGACAGTGTAAAAATTGCGTAACGAGATTGGTTTAGTGACTGAAAAGGGTCTGTTTGGTTCACAATCGTCTATTGTTTCGTCGCAGTGGGTGGTGTGAAATTTTTGCAATTACCTTTTTGTGATTTTTGTTGGGGAGGAATTGACAGTGCTTGTAAGGGGGGATATCAAAAAAATTTGAGAACCACTGATTTAGCTATTCCGGAAAGACACTGCAATAGCAGATTACTTCTGCATACTCTTCTGTATACGGCCAGCAAGCGTTGCTGCCGTTCAATGGTCAGCTCGCTTTGCGATAAAAAATTTATGACGAGGCAAAATATTTATGACGCAGCAAAAATTATGACGCAGAATGCGCGCGAAAAGGAAAAGACGTGGTGGTGAGCCATGTGGACGAAAGAAAAAGGCACAGCGCGGCATGTCGGGCGCGTTGGTGCTCCTTCGCCCCCGACGCGCAGCCGCGCCCTTTCGCTCGTTCATTTTCACCCTTTTGGCCTTCACATGGATGATAAGAATGACAGAGGATGAACACCATGGATTTCTTGATAGACCTAAACAGGGACATCTGACAGAAAGACAGCATTACCCGATGCCACATACTAGGCAGGTCAACAAACTGCGTCTGCAAAATTAGGGGGTCTATAACGTTACTAGGGGAGGTAGAAAGTGCAAATACACATGTACAAGGTCCAGGTCAAAGCTTATCATCACCTTATATCAGTGGTGCTCAAACCGTAGTCCGAGGGCCACATGTGGCCCGCAAGGCCCTCTTGAGTGGCCCGCGAAGCAATCTTCATTGGAAAGAAAACTTAACACTTTGAGCATTTAAGAGAATTTTTATTGAGATTATTAATTCTTGTGGCCCGCGAAGGGTTCCTGAAAGACAAATGTGGCCCACGAGCCAAAAAGTTTGAGCACCACTGGCTTATACGCTGACTTCCAGAGGTTTGAAATTGTAGCTGAGGGAAAATCCTCCACTGTGAACTGGGGATCAACGTTTCCTTGGAAACAATCGCCGGGGGCGTGCGCTGCATGTCTTATCTGAGGGAACCAATTTCTCGGGCCGCACCTGAAGGGGGCTCGGCCTGAGGTGTAGGCGCTTATGTAGGAGCCACGGTCGTTCTCAGACACCGGCCCATGTTCTAAGCGCACACTTTGCTGTCGGAAGGCTGTATCAGCTTCTGCGCATTAGCTATTAGCGCAGCTGCCTTCTTGCCTTCCCGAAAATATATTGCGCCGCTGCTTTTATCGAATCTAAAAAAATCTGGTGCTTGGTCGCACTTTGGTGCTTGCACGGCGAAATACCAGAGTGCGGCCAAGCACCTGAGTGTGCCCACTTCCAATAATCCTCATAAAAGCTAAGCTATGTCCCGATCGGACTGCACGTCGCGAGAAGACGTATCCAGGCAGACGATGGATTTCTGATTCAAACGTAAAGAATAAAACAAACGGCAAAAACACTACAACGGCCCATAAACGCACAGACAAGCTCCTCAAAAGGCCCAATGAGAGAGAGAGAGAGAGAGAGAGAGAGAGAGAGAGGACCGTGTATCTTTACGACGTTTGCCCTCGACTACAATCCTATTCGATGTTTAGTATAAAAGCCTTGCTCTATCTTAAATAAACCCTGGGAATGTCTGACGATTCTAAAGACTTTTCAGACTCCGAGCCAATGATATGGATAGAAACACCACCCATATTTTTTCGTAGAAAAAAGTTTCGCGAAATCGCTCACAACGCCGTTTTTCGAGTTTCTACGGGACGACGTAGAGTTTGTCAGATATTTATGTTCTCTTTGGGCCACAGATCAGCTATACCACACCCGCTCCTAAATAGCGGCGTCCACGACGACGACGGCTGGCCGGTTGCCATGCTTTTTGAAAAATGCCGAGGAAAATTTCAATGACGCGAATGGATAGGCGTTTGTTGCTGTGTGCGAGAAATTCACGTTTCCGGAACCATCGACTCAAAGCGAAAAGAAACGACATGAAGCAAAAAAAGATACGCAACCGAAAAAACACGGAGAAAAGTTGTCGGCAGAAGGATAGAATAAGTCCAACTCACAATTGACGTGTCCCCCGCTGAAGGCGTCTCGATGAGTGGCGTGGTAGATGGCCCGCTGGCCCAGCTCCAGGGCGTCGCTGACCTCCAATTCGTACGAATAGCCCGCGTCCAGGACGCCGTACGCGTACGTGGCGCCGGACCCAACCGAAAACATGTTCCCGGCCAACCTCTGACCCTCGCTGTCGACGTAGTACAGGCCCGGGCCACGCTTGTCCCAACCGCAGATCATGGTCCCCTGGTTTAGTAAAGAACATTGGGCTGGAAGCAGGCCTGCAGTTACGGCGGGGGGCATTCAGAGGGCAGTACCTCCCCAATTATTTAGTCAGTAAAGATTTGTTTCAAACATATCGCAAAAACAAAAATCTTACCCCCGTAACAATGCATTTTCCCCCTAAACCCTGGCTACGGATCTGGCTGGAAAACAACCACAACTTTAAAATCGCGAAATGTTCGCCGTGCCGTTTAAACGAATACATCAACTGAACCTATGTGAAAACACGACCGCGATTACGCTTTTGTGATGTAAGTTGAAAAACTCTCTACGCTCCCCCATTGCAGTTTATTTGGCGTTCACATATCTTGAAAAGCGTAGCTTTTTAGGCACAGCTTAACCTATTCTGAAGACTGGAACGACGCAATACAGCAGGCTACAACACAGTATATGATCCGCTACTTGCTAATACAACAGTTCTCCGCGTGTCCCTTTGCTTGCATCAAAACACAATCTATATTAGTGGTTCTTTTTCTGCTAGTGGTTCCTTTTTTTACCACGCCTCCATGAAGTAATTGTCCTTTGTTTCAAGCCCCATTGACATTAGATAAGTAAATTGACGGAACACTTTCCCCCAAAAAAGCCTCGCGCCCCCTGAAACTTTATTGACCCCCTGTGGGTGTGTGTCGCACATAAGAACCACTGATCTATATCACAATATATTTTACTTTGTTGCTTTGCTAGTTGCGACTGCAGTCACTCATGCAGTGCATTCTCAATCAGAAAAAGGCAAACAGAACGTTGTACAGCGCAATTACAGCTACAACACAGAGACGAAAATCATCTCAAGACGAGAAGACAGCAGCGTGCGACTCACCATTGACAAGCCCATGCCTTTGTAGTTGTAAACGATGTTAGCGAGTAGTTTGGAAGCGGCGGCGACGGATATCCTTTCCTTGTTGCGCAGTTCATATACTCGACAGTGCCTTGCCAGAACTCTCTCCCAGTAGGAGCAATCCGCCGCGCCACCAGCCATTGTGCCGAGAAGGTAGGGATTTATCTCGATGACCTTCTTCACGGTCTGCGAGGCTGCAAGTTCGTCACATATGCTTTGCGTCATGCGCACATGAAATCGAGTGACGTCACCCACACGTCACGCATAAAGAACTTTCAAAGCGTAAAAGCACTATATTATATCAACAGGCCATAACTGGTGGCGTATTTTATATAAAAACACAGGATATTGTTTTCTTCTTATCTTTATTGTTTCGTTGTTTACGTACATGAAAAGCGTCGAAACACGCCGTCCACGAAAAGTTAACTAACAAATCTTTCCGCCATCGTTTTAAGTTACATTACCCAGAGCGTGATCCAATCAATAAAAAAACTACGTCACAAACCAATGTAATCGCCGGCGCTTGCTCTCGAGTCAGTGGCGACCACCACGCCGTGGCGGAACTTGAACGCAAGAGTTGTTGTTCCGTGATTGAATTTGATGTGAACATCCGACCTGGGGTTTTTCATGTGCTCCATATACTCGATCGCCTGATGAAACGTTGGAAAAGAAAAATAAATAAAGAACAGCTACGCAATAAAGAACTGTTACGCAATACAAGCACCAAACAGGAAAGCATGACGATGACGACGATTCTCGGAACAACGAAAGACTTGATATCCTTTGCAATTCAGTTGAGTCGGTTCATTAGTAATGAAACAGGAGTGCATGCGAGTGCCACTGACCTTAGGAGCGGTGGGAATTGAAATAATATCTTCTAGTTCCTCCCTCAAAGCATATTCTTTAGAAATTTTCCGTGAATTAACTTTGAAATCAAAGACAAAGTCCTTGCCCACTGCGTCAGTTCTACACACATCTGCTAAAGCCATATTTCTTACTTCTCCAATTGAATAAACAACGCCTTGGGCTGAATGAAATAAAAGTGTTACAGGTAAAGAGTTGTCACTGTAATCTAATTGAAACAGTAAAACAAGCAATGTGGGTTGCTGCTGAATGCAGTAACCCAAGCAGCAACATTGTCGATGCCAGGTGAGCCATTTTCTTCAAACATTTTATCATTTTTCATGCAGATACCAGGAAATAAATAGCAAAAAAGATCTTTCTCAAATCATCGGTGAAATTTAGCATTCAGTTTCGCGCACGCAAAAACAATATAGTAAGTAGTAGAATGAAAGCCATGTCAAGCTGTAGTGCAGTCGAGCATATCATCAAACGTGTATCAAGAACAAGAGGAATGTTTAACCCATTTGGAAAAGGCTTTGAAACCTGAAATGTCTGGCAATTCTGATACTTTGTCCCTAGTACAAGGAAACTTTTGCCAAATTCACAACACAGCTTCTACAACATTAGCACGAGGCACAAAACTGCAATATGTTTTCAGAGGAAGAAAATATTTTGAATAAGATCATGCATGATTACCTATGTTGAGTGGAGACACTTGAAATCACCCAAATGGAGCACACACTCCATCACAGGCACTTGGGGTTAAACCAGGGTTTCAGATACACTTCTTCATATTTGCTGATACGCACCTTTTCAAGCAGATGCCCTGGATTTTTGGTGTCAATTAGAAAAAGTGCGCACAGCTTAAAACTCAGATGCCTATGTTCATGTGCTTATGGAAAGCAGTCTTTGCAGACCTTGATCAAACTGTTCAACATCTGATGCATTTCACTGGTCAACCTTCACACTGGGTGTGTCAGTAATAGAATCAGGTGGGTCAGTGATAGGGCATGACCAAGACAAAATTTTTATGTGAACAGTCCAACCAAGCAATGAGAGCATCTACACATAGGTTTAATATAAGTGCCTTTATCCACTGGTAAACCTCTTAAATCATTCAATATCACAATTCACCAAGAAAATAAAGTTGCAACTAGAAATACACAGGTACCCATTTGTCAGAATGAGCTGATTTTAAACATGAAGGCATTGGTGTGAAAGATCCAATTACAGTCACATACAAGAAAGTTTATAAAAGCTCATGTGGTCAACTTGCACATGAAGTAACAGATCAGCAATAGTTACTTCGTTGCCTTCACACGTGTAAGCAGAAACAAAGCTTTCCAGGGACACCCAAGGAGCCACAGGGTGTTTTTAGAGCTGTTTTTTTTCTGCTGAGACACTTCAGTCATTTTTGCTGAGATATTTTGTTCACTGAAACATTTCGGTTATTTGTCTCAAAATTGTATCTAATATTTTTCAATCATTTCAAAATCGCTTCAGTCTGTAACTGAAATATGACCAAAAAAAGCAGTTTTGGAGGCCACAAGCAGACCTCTGATCATGTCCTTTTGCTTTTGATGCTGATTGCTGTAAATTTTGGAGCAGGAGTCCATGAGTGTTGTGGGTCTCTTAAAGGGGACCACTGACCAGTGACCATGAAAGGTTGGGAAACACTGCTTTAGACAATTATAAAATTTATAAATAAAAAACAAATCCTTTCCACCTCAAGGAAATTTTATCTTCACTGGAATAACAACACAACAATTGCAAATAAAATGTATTTTTCAGACTGGCACAGCCAACCAATGACAAAGGTTTAAGGCAGTGGTGCTCAAACTTTTTGGCTCGTGGACCACATTTGTCTTTCAGAAACCCTTTGCCGGCCACAAGAATTAATAAGCTCAATAAAAATTATCTTAAATGATTAAGTGTTAAGTTTTCTTTCCAATGAAAATTGCTTCATGGGCCACTCCTGAGGGCCTTGCGGGCCACAGTTTGAGCACCACTGGTTTAAGGATTAACCACAACCATGTAAACTACAGCGCAGCACCTCATGCAACTTGTGCCATGTTGATAAATAAAAAGTTGTAGACAACTCTATAAGGACTGCAAAGCCACAATAGTGGCTAATAGTTGCTTTGACTTTGTCCAGCCATAACTTGCGGACTGATAGAGTTAGAGAGCTGCTCAAACTCTCTAAAGACATGGGAAGTCTTGTAGTTTAGATTTTTTTAATTCGTAAGTTTTAGATTTTGAGTTTTTTTGTAGGTGACATCACAAAAGTGGTAGGTTTAGGCTTTCAAGTGGCCCATATTCATCAGGCCCGAGGCCCTAACCCCAAGAGGCAATTTTTGTTTCTTTTTTTAACACTTTGAAAGCCGGCGTACAATATATTCGGACTTCGATTTCGGCCTAAAAAACAGCAGTTTTTAGTTGCCTTGCCAACGCCCTAGCTCCTCCACCAATTGCGCTAGAGGGCTGTTCAAGGGCTCAAACGGATCGGCCAGTTTAGTAGATTGCACCCCCAAAAAAAATTTGGGTTGGGGGGTGCGGATTTTTTGTGACTGACGTTGTAAGTGAAGTAGTTCTTGGGTTATTTTGGCTCATGTTGCCTGGCCTAGGGCCCAACCACTAGGCCGAAGTGTTTTGCTGAAGTTTTCATTGGAAACTAGGCTCGAGTCCGAGTCTTTTGAGCCTTTGATCGACTTTTTAGCGTTTCTGGTTCAAAAGTCATGATCTAAAATAAACAAATTAATGAATTATCTAATTAGCTAATTATTCAATATTTTTACTAACTTACATCATAATTTTTGAACCTGAAACCCCAGCAGGTCATCCAAAGTATCAAAAGACTCAGATTGTAGCCTAGTTTCCAGTAAAAACTTCAGCGAAATACTACCACCTAA
>JGI24158J21664_10000130_pt1 | contig 50684 bp, 24 predicted proteins | sample Ectturendosymbi3_FD_21664 | JGI IMG/M metagenome (IMG submission 21664) | reverse complement strand
TCTGAACTCATGTGCCCTCTGGCGTAAATTTGGCATAAAAATCTAAGACCTCGTTTATAACGCGCACCGAACTTTGCGTTGGTGTTTTTGGTATAAAATTTGCGCGTTATACTCGAATAAATACGGTAAGTATTTTAAAGACGAATTTGCTCAACTTTTGAGCTCAAATTTAGATTCATTTATCACGTCCGCTGAGCTTGCTGAAGTTAATAGCTGAGCGATAACACGATTACCGCACATTTAGTTGTACATTGCAACTATTTTCGTAGTCAACGACAAAAAGCGAATGCATGGAGATGAATGCTGGCAAATAATGTCGAAAACAATTCTGCAACCTACTGTTTGTACATCTTCAGAAAGTTGTTTTTTTCTGCGACTTACCGCAACTTTTACAGTAAAATGAAGAAACAGTCTTGCCTAGGACTTGTTTTTGTTCTTACTCAAACGGGCAAATATTGGGTTGTCTAATTCAATGCTATTTTATGGGGTATAAAGTACCAGGAGGTGTGTACCACACCATTCACTTGGTTTACAACTACGAAATGGTGTAGCAAGGTTGCAGATAAAACCAGAACAAGCTAAAGAAACTGAATTATGAATCTTGTGCTTAACTATAGATCATTGTTTCTTATCGCTGGCGGCGGGAATATTTTGGTGAATTAATATAAAATTCCAATGGCTCGTCGAGTAATTTTGAAGCAATGGAGTAAATCATAGTGGGTGGTAAGAATTTTTTGAAAATTAAAGTGGGGCAATGAAGTTTGGGAAGCAGTGATAGTAATTGCTGAGACAAACAAAGTTCTTGAAAAATTGCCCAAAGAGAGTACCACGGCATGAAAGGTTGAAGAACATACTGGCTTGATTAGCATTAAACCAAGCAATAGCAAAATGTTGGTAAGCATGCTTGCAACAAAATCAATAGTTCATTCATACCTTACTGTAGCTTTGAGCAAGGTTATCCTTATATAAAAGTTTGTTTTTGTGTAAAGTCAAACCACGGTGACCTCAGCGAGTTAGAGTGAAAAACAATACCTAATCAAGCAAACTCACCATTCCATGGAATTTCCCACTTTACATCGGCCTTCTTGTGAATCATTCCTATCGCATACTGAACGCAAAATCACAGCACCCGTTAATTATACTGTCAATGGAAAGGTGGCGTTTCATTGAAGCGTTCTAAAAACACTTTACTGTATAGCGCATATACTTGTCTGTTCTCACCTTGGAAAAAATTTCGGCTTTATAGCACTCGTATCTGTCTTGTTGTGACTCACGCTATTCCCATTTTCGGTTACCGCCATTTTGGCCGGACAAACATGACGCAGTGCTATGATGGAGTTGGGATAAACAAACTGGTCATATGTTTGCGGCATTGTTTTCAAAATTCTGAGGAATGCTTCCACTTGAACAACGCAGTGAGATTTTATCATTCAGATGACGCAAAAAATTTTAAGTAGATACAAGATAAATCTGTAACGGACTTCGATTCGTTGAAGTAATCCAGTAAGTTTTTGGATGGCCAACTGTTTCTATTATGGAGAAATCTGCCATTGCTTATTGTGCATACAGATGAATGCAAATTTTCAAAAATTTGAATTCAGTGTAAGCTTCTTCTTTATCGTATGAGCCAGCTTTTCAATCCACTGCTAAGCCGCACTGGATCTCGGGGCAGGTGTTGAGCAGCCGTTCGATTATCTCATCATCCAGAGCCGTCAGGCAATGCAGTTCAGGGGGAGGTCGATGGATTAGACATTGGAGGACAATATCGTCGACGGTCTGCTCTTCTACGCCACATTCACAAGCCGAGGGAGGTCATATCCCATTTGTGTGAGCAGGAGCGGAAATGTCCAACACAGGTGCAGAAGCAGTTAAGCCGGAAGCAGGCTGTTATTGGCATTCGAGAGGGTGGGTGCCGATGTCGGGGATGAAAGTAAGAAGTAGTGTTGTGCAACCACTCCGCATTCCATTGGTGATCCGCCCACTGCGCCGCACTTCTGTTGTTGTCGTCAAATGAACTGATGAGATGTTGTGCGACAGTACAAATGGGTGTCTCGATTTGAGATGCCGTGCATTTCCACCCGATGGACAGGTGAGCGCTGAGTGGAATAGATGTTCAGACCCATGGTACGCCCTGCTAGAGACAAGGTGGCTCTTTGCGACGAAACACAGCAGGTTGGATGCCCGCGAGGATAAAAAGATTGTCTGCTGATGTAGGACGCAAACATCCTGTCACAATTCGCGAGGCGTCGTTGATGGCAGGGTAAATGAGGCGGGTGTAAGCATTACAGCACCAGGCAGGGGCGCAGTGCTATGTCGCTGAATGGACCAGGGCTAAGGTGGCTGTTCGCAAAGTTATTGCCCAGTCTGCAATTTACCTCACGAGTGCAACGCGCGATGCCAGCTTTTTGCGAAGTGATTCGAGGTGCCGGAGGTACTTCAGCGTCCTGTTCAATGTCACACCGAGGCATTTGGATTCCTCCGAGCCCAAAAGAAGGGTTTCGTTGTTAAATTTGGCTTTGTGTTCACGTTTAACTTTCTTGTTGTGATGGAAGACTGCAGACAAAGTTTTGTAGTGCTGAACTTTCACTTCTAGGCAGGTCCGTAACCAGGGAGGGCGAAGCCTCCCCTGAAAAAATTTTTCCCCCCTGGAAAAATGTGTTGGACATAATTTAAAACTACTGGACATAGTTTACAAAATGTGGGCCCCTTTAAGAAAACTCTTCGCCCTGCCTAGTGTCCCAAGCCGGTTACGGGCCTGCTTCTAGGTGCGGAGGTATTCACATACGGTTGACATGTCTTTGCTCAGCATTCCCTTTACTGCTTGCCAGCTTCCAGCAACATTCATGATTGTCAGATCGTCGGCGTATGCATACTTTCTGGAGACGGTGGTAAGCAAGTCAGAGGTGTAAATGTTGAAGAGAAGGGGTGCCAGGACGAATCTCTATAGGACGCCATTCTTTAGGTGTCGTAACCTAATCTGTTTGTTGTTACCTATGACAAGGTGAAGCTGCAATTTCCAACCAGCTCCATGATCATGCGGACCATGTGCCTGTCAGGTAGCAATCGCAATATCTTGCGGATGACGTCGCAGTTCCACACAGTGTCGTAGGCTGATGTGAGATCGACAACCACAGCTCCGGCCTTCTTAGCTGAAAAGCTATCCTTAATGTCTTGCGTCAGCAAGCAAGGTGACCTGATCTACGGTCGAGCTCTTGTGTCGAAGGCTCGTCTGGTCCAGCCGGAGTAATGGTCGATAATTGGTTCGACACCGAGCGTAGATGAGTCCCTCGAGAATCTTGAATGGGACACACAATAGAAATGTAGGGAGAGCCAGGCCCGTAAGCAGGGGGGGAAGCACCCCTGGAAAATTTTTTGGACCTAGTTTAAAACTATTGGACATAGTTTAAAATATTTGGGCCCCTCTCAGAAAACTCTTCGCCCCACCTGGTCTCTGGTTACGGGCCTGGAGAGAGCTGACCTGGCGTGGAGTATATATTCCGGGAAAATAGAATCCATACCCGGAAATTTTCCTGGCTACTGGTGCTTGAGGGCGGTAGCAAGCTCCTTTGTCGTGAAAGTGCCACAGATACTACATATCTCCTTCAGGTGTTGGGTCCTTCCATTAGTCAGACACCTCCTTGTTGATGAGCCTGGTTGACTAATGGTCCCTCATCTTGTGTGCCCCGTTCTTCACGAGTTCCAAGCTGAAATAGATGATGAACCTTCATAATGTTTTAAGGCGCAAAATATTCTTTCAGACAGCCAACCGTATATGAGAACTTCTTCGTTGCACTGTAGCATTTAAGTCAAATAACTGCCAAACTTCCTGTTTTTGTGAAACCGTCTCTTTGACACTGCAGTAGAATTTAATTTCGGCATTACTTTTTCAAATATGAGACTTCCAAATCAAGAACAACATTTTGTGTAATTTTGTGTGAAGAGTATCGGTTTGTGAGGTTGGCGCTTTTGCTTGCAAAACATTTAAATTTTGATTGGCCTGAAAATGTTGTCACCGGGACAAAGCAAAACCACATATTATAAAAATGTTCAGCAACGTTAGTCGATGCAAAAAAATTATTTCCTTGCTGCTGTTACTGCTGCAGGACAAGTTACTGCTATGTTGGCGCAAATAATATTTTTCTCGAAATCCTCTCGCGTGTCTTCTCATGTTTACAAAAATTAAACGGGGTCTTTCAAAGAAACTTTTCTTAGAAATTTTTTACATCGTTTCCCTATGGTTTCGAAAATAAATTTTTTAGAAATCTGATTGGAACAACAGGCACAGTCATAAATGACTAATGTTATGTTGGTTAAATCTTGTAAAAACAACAGCTACAACTTTGAAATTTATTTAGTTTTACGTGGCACGAAAGATAAAGTTGATTTTTGTTTTTCAAGGGAATTTCTGAATTATCATTGATCAGATGGCTAGATTTGCTTCGAAAGGAGTCACACAGATAGCTGAAAACTGGCTGAAAACGTGTGTTTATTGAGTTAGTGCATCTTTAGAATCAGTCATTGCTTCGTGAAGAATTGCTGACATCCAAACCAAGCAATGTAAACACTTCAATTTTACAGAAAAAATGCTAAAAGAGCGTTAAGCCTCACCTTTCCTGGAGCCAAAGATTGTGTTTTAGAACTTTCAAAAAATCTTTGACTAATACCCAATGATTTTTTAAATTTTGTCCGCAAGATTAATCTCACTGTCGGAGCTACAGCTCGGCCGTTTCACTGTCGCCTTAACAACCTTCCATGGAAGCGGAAAGAGCTCGTAAAATCAGGGAGGTTGAATGATCAATCACAATATGACTCCTCGGGCGCAAGCAAACGAAGATGGGCTTGCAGAGCACTCGTAACACTGCCGAAAGGACTACAAAAAGCGAGTATAAGTGGAACAGTAGAATTCCCGAAAAGACAGCAGAAATCGAGTATAAAGTTTTTCAAGGTTAGCGTGAGTATTACTTCTTTACTGTCACAAAACTCTTAACCTTGTGTAGCAAACCATGCTGTCATGGGTGCAGCGACTTTGTAGACAGTATGCGGCTTGCTGCATTTATACCACCGCATAAGGAGCGTTGTTAATAAACCCTGCATGCAACCGGCAGTTGCACAGCGTAATCTGAATTTTCTCGTCGTATCCTCCTCGCTCTAACGCAGCTTTTATCGGATGAGATAAATCACATTATGGTCAGTTTGTGCATTTGTTTTCATGCGAAGCAACCCACATAGAGTTGTAAAGTGACTAGAACCTGGCATCAACTTGATTGAAATCACTGGATTTTGTTTTTCAAGTATACAGTAGGTAAGTTCTAAGCAATATTTTATTCTATAAAGTGAGTACAAGTCCAGAGACACCAGGAAATCCAGTTCGGTTCTTGCAGGAGGTCCCACAATTTCTGTTTATTTCAAAACCGGGGGTTAAGTACCACGTGGCAAAGTTTGTATGCCAGTTTTATTTATTTGATCTAGCTATATCGCCTTTTGTTCCTTGAATACCAGCAAATAGAGCAGAAAATGTCTCTGAAGCTTTGCAATCATTTTTTATCCGTGACTCACGTGTTTATATAAAATGAGTTTGTGGCTGAACAACCACTGTACGCGCAAAAGCGATTTTTCACTTTGAGAGTATAAGGCAAATCGGCTGCTAACAATTTTCTTTTCACGGAAATTACTGCAGTACGCACATTTCAATGAGATGGATGTTTCAGCATTTCAGCTACAAGACTTGCAATTTCCGCCCTGTTGGCAACAGAGCAAACTCAATGTCCAGTTCAATTTCAAGGCTGTCGCGCTGCTTGTAATTAACGTTTACAAGCGTTGAAAGAGTCAGTCCATGCAGTTAAGCAGAGCTGCATGGAAATAACTATTTTAAAGCAGTTTTGCTGATTTCTACCAATTCTACGACAATGCCACTCTTAGCCAGAAATCCTTATTGACAAAGCTTCGAACAACTAACTCGACCTTGAAAGTTCGAGTTACTGTATTTCTCAGTTTAATTGACTTTTCCTGTGATTTGTCTTCTAATTTCTCAGAGGAAATCCGAAAGAGATTTGTTGCAAGTAGCCTAGTAGGAGTATTAAGCATCATTATTAATTTTCGTAAAATATAATTTAAATACGTCTTCCAGTTTTCCAGGTGTTAAACAACTTGAGTCCATGCTCGCCATCCAACACCCAGGCTACTGAACATTGCAAAATAGTCTTTCTGCACTCAGGTTATACTGTAGTTTTCCAATTTTTCAGTAAGCATATTGATCGACTCCACAAGCCAGCATATAATTTTATGTCACATTTTAATGTTAAAGTGTTCAAAGAATCAAATGTATTTACCAAATATACTAAATAAGCAACGAACTTGAATTAGTGAAGTAAAATTATAATTCAGGCTTTACATTATACAAAAATGGTTTTCATCTCATAGCAGATCACAAACCCTGTGGATAAAATGTGTATTTTAAAGAGTCACCGCACCTTTGTGTAATAAAGAAAGTTTTTATGTTTACATTTGATGCGTGCACACAGTTTCTGAATATACGACTATGCAAAGTGCTACTTTTTACAAAATTTACTATTTTGGTAGTAACGTTAAGGACATCTTGCAAAGCGCAAGGTAAAATTTAGGAAACTAGAGCTTCCTGGTGAACAAAGCAATGAGTGGACACAACGCAAGGAACTTTCTTTAGAACAAGTGCAAAAAATCCACTTATGGGCGGAAACATGACCAAGACACCGTCGCGCGCACGCCGCACAAAATTTTCCCGGTAATTCCAGTTTCATTGAAGAAATGGTCTACTTTTTCCATCACATCTGACAGCCTCGCAGTAGTGTAGAGAGATCTGCAAAAGAGTAACTCTTTCTTAACAGCAAACAAACTTTAGCCTTGCGGCAAGCTTCTGAGGAATCTGCCTGCTTTCTGCTTTCATTCTTCTGCGACCATTAAAACTTGCAAGCGTATCTATTTTTCATATTTATAGTCCACAAAGATGGCGGCAAGCAAATCAGTCACAGTTTATTGACGGGGAAACTACTTTCGCGTTTCTCAACACATCAATCCTGTAAATGTAAGACAAATTTTACAGGCGATGTAACTTGTAAGACAAATCTTCCTTAACAGATGTGCCAATTGTATGGCAAACAGAAACTATTAGATGAGAGATTGATGACGTATCAAAGGATTCATAGAGCTGGATTGAAAACAGGTCAAAAACAGACGTATCTTTCATTTCAGCGATTATTTGATCCTTTACACCTTCTGGCATCAGTGAAATTTGTCTCTTTACTGTGTTAGTAGACAAAAAGAGAGTATTAAAACTTTTCTCATATTTCACCCACAGCACAATTCTAACCATGACTAGCACACAAGGTTAAATAACTCTTTCATCAACATTATGTTTTTTTGCTTGGCAGGAATGTAGTTGTGGCCGTAATCACCGAGACCGTGAATTGGTTAAAACGTCGAGACCGAGACTTTGTCAAAAAGGCGGAGAAGGAAACTTGAATTTTCGAGACCAAGTAACCTGAAAATTTGTCAAATTCTCCCAACTTTTTCTTGCAATTTTGGAAAAGTTCCACCAACACTTCCAAGCTGTAATTTATTCAGATTCCTTGCATTTTGCCGCCTTTCTTGATTTTTCCTTACCCGAATGTGTAACAAACAGTAAACGGAAGCTTTACCAAGATATCGATGAGGCATTAAAAGTCTCGAGACGATAGTCTTGGGACCAAGACGAGACCTGAGACTCACTAAGTGGCTCTCGAGACACCTTCATTGTTATTTGGCTAATAGCAAAAGATATATCAGTAAGTTTCTGATCAGTTTGTTGAAAATTTCCAGTTCTGTCGAGACTTTGACATTTACAGCTAGATTCCAATCTCTTGAAATTCTCAGTGCTTTTGTCATAAGGCTCAGGATGATTTTTCCAGGTGATTGCTCAATGTACTCTGTCTCAGCATCTCATTGCTTAAAAAATGGTATAGCATGCAACGCACTGCCACATTTCACCTCCTTAATCACTGAATGAAGTAAAACCAATCTTATGGTATGTCACCAGTATCGAACTTTCTTTTCGCCACTGAACTATTTGTTGTCATTATTATCCAGTAATACGGTACTGTATCAAATTAAATAATTCACCAAGTCTGCTCTTCAAGATAGCTCTATGGTCCACCGAAAATGGTTTTGTAGCCCATAATTTGAAATCCAGCGGTTTAAGCTCGCAGAATGGATGTATTTTAGTTATAACATTCCAAATAACACAAAATTTATTGTTTGAAAGATATAGCCCTCTCAGCCCTTCCACTGCCGTCCTAATGCCGCTGTCAAATCAACCGACTACAGATACTATCAGTATACTACAGAAAGATATTAATTTAAATCTTGCGAATAAGCATTTGCAAAGTCCTAAAAAAATATAGCTCTAGAAAGGTTTAATCAGAATGTCCTGTAACTACAGAGAAAGAAGAAAAATAGTGAAGAACAAAAAATGCGGAAAAACATTACTACAGGCAATGCATGTGGAAGGATTCATTGATGTCCTGTTCAAAAAATGATAAGCTTGGGTCGGTTTGTCAATTAATTGAAAAAAGTCAAAACGTTCGAACAAAGGCAGAGCTTAGGGAAGTTCAAGGGTGGTAAGCAAAGTGGTGTACTATTAAAATCTAGAGATAACAGTTGTCTGAACCTTTTCAGTGATTTCACAACCAACAGAATCTATCATCTGAAACGTATGCTTCTTCAAACGAATTGTGTAAAATCTGATTTGACCATAGCCAAAAGTTTTGGAGGTAATCAGTTGATAACATGTTGCAATTAGTTGGAGATTCGAATATATTGGAATAACTGCTATCCAAAATGGAGAGTTCGGGTTTTCATGACATTGGGCGAAACGTTGGAAGCTATAGCACCAATAAAAATGCTTCCGGCATGCACATTTAAATCACAGTTGAAAAAAGCGTGAAAGCCTTTCAAACGAGGCAGTTGTCGTTGATTAAAAATTAACACTTCACACCAAATTTCGCACATATGCTTACACCAGAAATTTATCAATCTTGAAACAATTGTAGTAAGACTAATAACAGTACTTGCACACGCTACGCTACCAAAAATCAGATGATTTTGTGTAATGCATCAGCAAAATTCATGTCCAGTTAGTCTCCAGAAGATATTTGCTTTCCATTCACAGAAAGTAAAATCTTACCCTACAATTTTCCAAGTGAAATCTTTTTCCAGAGTTAGATAGCTTATCGATAAGAGTCTTCCCAGAAAATACCAGAAATAAATGCCTTCTTGTCAGTCTTCTTCAATGTGAAGAATAGAGAAAATTTTAATGGTGTTAATCTCACTCATCTTGTTCCAGGCTAGCCGCAAAGAGTTGGGAAGTTCTCAGGTAACTCTTAACAGCTGATTGTCTGAATAACACCAACCAAAATGGCAAATGACGTTTTAGGAGCACAGGCGCATTTTTCAGCAACTCGGCAATTGTTTTCTAGCTCATCTGACATATAAAAACAAGCTTGTTGTATTTCGAAATATATATATATTTTAAAAACAAATGTGTTTTCTGTGGGAAACCGGCAAGGTTACTCTTGCTAAGCTGGCAAACTTCCTGTAGCAGGTGCAACTGAGGTTAACCATGCGCCACCCGCGTCGACTCTGCTTGTCTTATCAGCGAATTCACTGACGGGACGCTACGCAGTTACAAAGCTTGCGCGTCGATCAAAAGTCCAGACTTGTTTATGCTAAAATGGCTTAGGAGACCAGATGTTGTACTACAGCACCGACTTTGTTATCATCCTTTAGGATACCACTGCCATCTTGGCGGTAACACCACCCTTACTCAAAAAATACAAAACTTTTGCACATTTCTTTAGGAATGCTCGACAGAAGGCCTCGAAAAAATCAGTTACTGGAAGAGCCAGGTTTATAAGTGTGTTTTAAGTCTTTTTAATATTTAGTTGAAAACTGACTTAAGCCAAGCGGGCTAGCACTTCCTGAGCAGGGTTTTAGCAACATAAGAACGCACAACGGTTGTGACACTTTGACCTGAGGATAGGTCAGAACACCTTGTGGGGTAGTGACATGATCGAGAGTTGACAACATGCAATATTTGGTTTTTGTTTTGTGGTCACAATCCACAGTTCTGAGCTGTGCCGGACTTTTGTAGAGCTTATATCGGGTAAAAGACCTTTAGCGCTAAGACTTACGCGAGAAAATAAAAACTATATCGAAGTTTGTAATCTGAAATGATTTGGAACATAAGGGTGTTCCAGAGTAACGGATGACCACCGCAAAGTTGATAGCCAATGATATTTACACATGTCACCTTTAAACAAACTTGTTAAATGTTTCGTGCTTGGTTCACAGTCATATGTTTTGGAAAGTAAGATGATATTTGAATGATTCTTGTAACACCCTTGTTTAACTCTAAATATAGCGAAAGGTTTATGGCATTCACGTTCGACTTGGTCAATTTCTGTGACCAGTGGCATGATAACAACAACAACAACTTTATTTTTTTGGTCTTAACGCAAGTACACTTGTCAAAACAGACACAACAAGGCCGGGAGGCAGCGAAAAGACACTCCGGTCATCCCGTCTGCCACCACCCAATCACTTGTTGTCAAANACCNTAAACGAACACGCTCACTATAGCCCTGCGCTAACCAGTAGAAGAGAAAGCAAAGANCAGAACATTNCTTTAACCTTACTCAATCATAGTTGTATAATCCAAAAAATGAGCAAGACTAACCAGAGCATAATGTGAACTTAAACAAGAACGTTGAAATAATGGATANGATAAACANGCACGATAAGTTTCGAGCAAACGTTGCTAGATAACATNAACCACTATACAAACAGATGATGCATGCAATCTATGGATGTATAACTAAATTATACATCCATAGATTGCATGCATCATCTGTTTGTATAGTGGTTAATTAAATGATTGCCGTATTTTTTTTAAACAGCAGCAAAGGTTTTCATTTCATATCCGGTGGAACTTCTTGCCAGATCTTTGAGCCCCAATAAACTATTGATTACACCTAACAAGTAAAGGAAGAATTGAATTTTCAAATTCATAACGATGAAAATTGGTGTTGACATAATTTTACTAAATACACAAAGCCTTCCAACACCTAAATATAGTTGTTTTTTCTTGTGAGTGGAGTGATGCAGGTCAAAGAAATTAGTGCACAAAATCTACACGAATACTTCAACATTAAAAAAGTGAAAGTTGAGAAAGTTTTGTAAAGCCTCGTTATCGATCCATTGCAAACACAACAAACGGTTTTGTTTTCTCGCTACAGAAATTTCAAGAACTCTGACATGAAGTGAATTAGAAAGATTAAAAATTACAGTCTACTTACCTGAATACGATTGTTGGTTGTAAAATAGGTAAAAACAGTTTCATAATGTAATATTTGCCTTAAGATTCAGTTATCGACTTTCAAATTGGATTAGAAATCGAGAACTTTTAGAACTTATAGACGAACTTTATAATATTTTGTGTGAATTAAAGGACTAACTTGTTGATTCGATAGTTTCTCGCTTTAGATAGTGTATTTAACATTAATGTTTGATTTTGTTCTGCTGTTAAGGAAAATATTTTGTCGTAGCATTGCATAGCTAGTCAGATTTGCTTCTAAAAGTTAACAAACTGGTGAAATTTTAGCAAAATCTACTTCAAATAACTAAACCTCCTGACAAAGCTGAAGAATTAAATTTAAAGGTAATGAACACTGCTTTTATATCTTTTTTAATTTTGCTGAACTTTTGCAGTGCAAAGTGGAAAAATATTTCCTAAATTGCAAAAAGTAAACTCAACCAAAGCATTTTTATTGGGAAGATGGTCAGCGTGAATGTACAAGCATTTTAACACACATAGGCTAAATTATTTCCTTAAGAAATAGACATGGCGAAGTGGCTATTTTGTGTGAAATGATTTGACAACTTTCACAACTTTTGTAGAACTTATTAATTTTATTTTTGCTCCAACATCGTATAATAACATTTTATTGCTTGTAGATTACCAACTTGATGCATATACGTAGTAACAACATTTTCCTGTTTTGGCCGCCAGCCGTAAAATGTAAACGGTTTTTGTATTAAGCTGCTTATGTTTTATCGCATTCAGCGTTTAGTCACACTGCAGTAAAGAAAACCGTAATTTTAATTAACGTAATGTGGCAAAGAAGTTACTAACTGTTTGTCCTTTCGATTTCTAGTGGTTTGTTTTTATTTGGAAGACAGCTGAATTAAGTGAATTATACTCAGATTGACAGATTGAAGTCTGAAATACTCTTGGACAAGAATGTTCGGCAAGCGACCTATGGATGTTTGTGGATAAAACTGATAAGACTTACCATAGGCTTAAGATGAGGGGATTTAGGCAGGGCTATAGACCCCGAAACTATTTTTCCTTCGGGTCAAAATCATTTAAAACATGGAAAAAATGCGTATCAAAATTGCAATATTTTTTATTTTTTTTTTGTCAATTTAACTCTTTTCGGGTATGAATGTTGTGAAAAGTGCTTTAGATTTGTCTTTTTAATAACTAGAGACGTTATAATTATAAACGTTTTTGAAAACCTATCACGGGCAAAGCGCTGCAGCCCGCCCAGATTTTTGACACCCTACGCCTATACGATCTACAGCAGATTTTATACAAACGTTTTAGTTGTCAAACATATAACCACAACACATAGCCTGTTGACAACAAAATTTCATCCGACTTGGGCTACCTTAAAAAATCCCTGTATTGTGATACTCGTGCTGCTGTTTGATTGGAGCGTGAAGCTACATCGCTTGCAGATATTTGAAGTTCTTCACACTGCATCGCAATGACTGCGGCTAAAACAGGCGTTACCAGCAATTATAAAACTGCCAAGAAAGACATACTTTGCGCTTAACATTGTTTTGTGTGCTTCATAATTCTACCACGTATCGCATTTACCGATAGAACAAAGTTCCTGTAATTAGATAAACTTCCCATGGCCGACACCGTTAGTTTGCCCTCACTGTTTTCGAAGAAATGTTCAAATCAACAAAATCGGCTGATTCGTGCACTTTCGAAATTATTGTACTGGCAAATTACGCAATTCCACCGGCATTTATTTAAGACAAAAGCGAGCGCAACACACTTAAGCGCGTGTATACTACAAGCAAAGATGTGCAAGCCAGCAAGAGTTCGCTGCAAACGTTAGTTGTGGTCTAGCTGCTCGCATCAAGCTGCTGGTCAGTGGCAAAAACCTTCAAATAAGAATAAATGCAGTAAATTTTGCTTTGAGTTCAGACTGATGTCTAAAGAGAGTGAGGAATGAGCTTGCGATACACAACTTTGAAAAGTTCTGGCATCTTTCTAAGAAATATTAATGCTAGCTCATATACTGTTGGCGCTTGTAATGATGAATGTGCATTTCCATGCTTGTTAGAGCTAAAAGGAGAATCGACACTAAGCAGTTTTTGAGAAAAAACTTAAAACAGAAACCTGGCCATTGATCAATGTGATTACACGACTTATAATCATCAGTATTACAGCGCTGATCATATGGCTGCAATAAACGTGAAGAAAGTTACTACAAGTCTAGTTCAACGTCGGCATCGAAGCAACTTGAATAAGGCGACTGGATTTTTTACGGCAGAGTGTTCCGCTGATGTGCGCCATGTTGCAGTTTTTGTCTGTTTCAATTACTCTATTTATGGTAAAATATGTTGCAACAGCTATAAATTTAAGTTAATTGCGACTATGCCGGGTTGTTGGCAGACTGACACATAATGTTAAATATTCTAACGATCACAAGAGTAACAAGCAAATAAGTCTTCATGGCATCTTTGCAATGCAAGCCAAAACATGCAGTTTTCTTGTACAGTAGTTAAAAAACATAAACCATTTTTTCATATATTTTGTAACCGCAGCAATAAACTTAACGACAACAATATTTAGCATAGAAAAATCCGAATCCTTTTGCAAAAACATGTTTTAACTTGTAAGTGCAATGACTTTTTATTGTTCGTGAAAAAAGCAAATTTTACATAAAGATCCTTAATTACGTATAAAGATCCTTAAGTGTATTCTTTGCAGCCATTAACTGAGCATCAAAACTTTATTTCCTTTGTGTTTTGCTTTTATAAGGTTGGTTTCACAGCACTCCATTGCCTTATCTCAAAACAAATTGTTTATATAATAACGGATATTTTGCTTGGAAATAGTTAAGCACAAGCACATTACATCTTCCTCATTGCAGAAAAGATGTGGAGCGTCCTTGCAACTGCGATCACTGTCAGGAAAACAGGTACATAGTTTTTGTGCGCTTCGATCGCCTAACTCTTTTTTATTTTGATTTTGTTTATAAGAAGTAAGGAACCAAGCGTTTTGCCATGACCAGTGACATGGGTTTGTTTTGATGTATCGGTATAGTTTTGTTTTCATGAATCGATAAATTCGCACTTTGAAAAAACTCTCTCCATACACGTCAGTTTAAAAATGTTGATTAGAGCACATTTGACAATCAGATGACCTAGCAACAGATAAACCAATCGTTTGTCAGTAGCAAAGTGTTTACAGAAGATACTGTAAGTGTAAATGCCTTTCAAATCTTTTGCCTCTTAAAAATGTTGTTCCAAAGTTTTCTATAACGTTTCTTAGGCTCCATTGGTTACAAAAGTTGATGACCCTGCAAATAAATATTAACACGCATCTACTAGCATTCCGTTGGTTTTTACATAACAGTGCGGCAATGCAAAAATTTACACTCAAAATGGCGGTTTGCATCATGGAGGTCTGCTCCTGACTGCTGAATGCAGACACCGTTGTTCATGGCCGTATTGCTTCTTTCGACGTGTGGCTATAAGCACTTGATGCAATTTTGGTGTCTTGCAACACGACATGATTTCTAACAAGTAACGTTATAGGACAGTTTGTAAAAACGCGAAGCTTGTCCTCTTTGGCGATAAAAGTTTGGCAATGGCTAGGGTGGTCCGAAAAAAATTTTATGTTTGTTTGCACCCTTTGCAAAGTACAGTAGTAAGCAACAGTTTACAGTTTTTTTCTTCTAAAGAACAAAGGTATGTAAAAAACTCACCGGATTTCAAAAACGTTGATTCATTGCAAGAATTTCAGCGACGCAGCTAAGCGTTGAAGATTTGAAACCGAGACAATCTAGACGGCAGGTTTTGTTTTTTAAGTGGGAAAATGTCAAACTTGAAAATATTTCCTACAGTATTTCTTTTATTGTGATACATTTTGTAAACAAAATTTGATCAGATTATGATAAACTATCGGTTGCAATTTTTGAAACTAATTGTGTTATTTTGACTTAACAATTTCCTTTGCAACTACAAGGAAAGAAATGCGAAGCACTCAAGTCAGAATCAGAATCAACGAACATAGTTTTGTTTTTCGCAAAGATTGATGCTGTTTTGTAGGACACTAGTTAAATTTGTTTCGTGATGTACTCATTAAGATTTGTAGTGCGCTTGTTAAATTTTTATTTTACCGGTTGCTCAACCAAAACACAAAAAATCCAAAGTTTTAGTCCATCTGACCATATATTCGACCAGAGTGAAAGAACTTTAATATTTGCAGTACTTCAACCATGGTACATTCGAACACCTATACTGGCACTGGCCTGTGGCGGTTTAAACTTAGAGTGATGGAATTTAAAACAGACAATTAGACACACCGTAATCGTTGGGCGATGAAAATGATTATCAGCTTGCCTTGCACACAGTTGCCTTCTGGAGTAGCATTTTGTAAGGAACTGAGAATCTCATTTTTCATTCCATTCAGGCGAGGCTGTAGTAAATGCTAGTCACAAATTTCTACTTGAGTTTTATACAGTAACCGAAAGAGATAATGATAACGTTTAGTGAGAGGGCAGCAGTAAGTCAAAAGGATAGTCACTATCTGCTTTCTGTAAGTGGAGTGCAATCCGCTAATATTGTACATAACATTACAGCAGTTGTTTATGAAATGCAAATATTTGCAGAAAAATTGCACGGCGAAATAATTTTTAACCTGTGCTAAAAACACAGGTAAAGTTATCATTCGATGTTTTGGCCTAAAACTACATCTACTTGACAAATTTTCGGTTAATATTGAAACTGATTTTTTTCTGCTCAAAAATGTCACATAAAAACTAGATTTTTTTTCCTTACTTGTTACTATGCAAAATTATTTCCGAAGGAAATGCACGACGTGAGTTCTGGGTCACATTTTGAACAAATGCAATTTTTAATTCTTTTTATCGCTTTAATGAAAGATGGAGCGTAAATGAAGAAATTTCAAGATTTAAATGGTTTCAACTATACTTCTGCTCGTCTTATTCCGTCTCCTTCCGCACTTCTAGTAAACTCATCGTTGTGGGTACAAATGCTACGTTCCAGTTGCATTTCGGATTTTTGGCGCTTTTTGCAAGGGCTGTACGAACTTTATCACCGTATATGTTATTTCGTTTTTGTTTTTGTTATTATTGTATCCAACATACAAGAGCTGTGTGCGGCACAACATGCTTGAACAACTACGTATAATAAAACAAACTGCTTTAAAAATATAAGTGAGTCAGGTTATTGAATAAGGATTGGAACCGTGGCATTTCGTTATATGTATTAGGGATTTTAATGTATCATAAGTGTTTTTCATGAATAGCAAGGTATTGATGATCAAAAGGTGCCGAACCAGCGAAGAGGAAATTGTGACTTTATGAAGTGAAACAAATTCAGTCCATCACATCATCGAGCACTCGAAAATTTACAAAAACGTTACAAATTTTTTAACATTTTTCTTGTATTTTTTAACTGGACTACTGACCCATTTAAAGAATATTTAGACTACTTTGACATATCAATTTTTACGTACAGGCCATACTTTCAGTGAAGCGCTAGGAAAATGTCGGGGATAAAGTTATTTCGGGCAAAAATACGACACGTGCCATCTGGTGATTTTTAAAAATGTTGATACGCAGGTGGCTGCATGATAAAGAATCTGACTGATGAACGAATGGCTTTGGAATCAAACATTCCGGTACATTATTTTGCGCACTTCAGGGACGAATTAACAAATAACAAAACAAACTGGTCAACCACACAGTATGTCAGTGTGTGAAAGCATACAGACAAATCTTGTTCTAAATGTAAAAGTAGTACGCAAGCCCATGGCGTAAATGCGGAGAAACATATAGTTCCTACAAGTTGGTCATGGGAACAGGAAATTTTTTCTGGAAAGCAGTATTTTTAAAGCTGCTGTACACTCAATGTTGTTTTCAGAAGTCTGCGTTGCTGTTTGCCTTCTTGCTGTTTGCCGATGAAACTAAATCGATCCTGAAACAAACACGCCTTGTTTTGCAGACCAACAAAACCGCTGATTTCACGCCAAAAACAATTTTTGCACTCACTGCAGAACTGACGATGGGAAAATTGCTTCGTGTAGAGATATTTTTGTCTCCACAGCTCTTAATTGTCTGCTTCGAGTGAAATAAATTATTTTGTCTGGGCGTTGAAAACTGTTTTATGTTCGGCATATGATTTGCAGGTCATTCCACTAATCTGCTATTATGTCAAACCGAACCTTTGAAATTTTTTTGCAAATCTTCATTGGAAAGGACCAGCGGGCAGAGCCTTAATTGAAAACCAAAGTCGCAACAGACAGCAAACACGTTCTTCTCTCACGCATACTTCTACAAAGTCATCAGATGTAATCTTTTGATTGTATGTGCGCATTACAAGTCGCTGCTCATCTTTAAATGAATCAAAAGCGATATTCCATTGCGTTTTGCTAAAAAATGACGACAGAAAAGCAGCTCCAAATTTCAGATCAACGTGGATCAAAGAATTTGTCTTATGTTTTGCATTCAAGTGATGAACGTTCGTTGAACCAAAGCTTATCAACGGTGACCCCAGTTGAATATTAGCTGAGTTAAAACGTTTGGAGACACTCATACTTCCGGAGTGCTCGATGATAAGCTCATTCCCCAAACAGTCCTTATAATGCTTTTGTTTACATAGCGGAGACGAAAAGATACACGAGCAGAAGGGGCATACACCCAGTTGTCTAGGGCAAACTTGTCAGAATACGAGAGTTTGGAGGCTGCAACTTACGCCTTGAAGAATCCAGGCCACTCTCCGCAACTGTGAACTACACACAAAAATCACAACAAAAAAGAAATATTGTGACAAACTTTAACGTTCCACTACAAACGCATGACAATAAGACTTTTTCTATTTATAAATTGTCTTCAGGCCTCTCCATATTCATAAATGGCCTATATTCTCGTCTTGTAGTAAAGTGCTTTCGTCATGAGAAAGTACAGCGTAAGATTTGTGCTAGCTAGTGGATGGCAGCGTACTTGGTCTTTATAAGTCCACAACCATACCCAAAACACCCTCATCCCAAGGTCGATATTTTCCGATCCGCTGTACAGAGGTGTAAGACACAAGTAACATCAAGCTACGCTTTCAACTGTTCAGTGGAAACTCAAATATCCTGATCTTCTGAAGCCATAACTTTAAATATTAGACAGACTTGTCAACTTAGGAGCAAATCTGAAGTTGAATATTTCAATCTATTGTAAACAACCAGCAATAACGAAATCGTTTAGTAATCGTTTTCATTCGAGTTAAGCTTTAAAGACTATGGTTGTAGTGCATGAAGATTGTGACTGTGTTGTATAACGCCTTCACTCCCGCAAGCAACGCAGTAGACTTCAGCACACATGGCAGTAACAAGGAACACACAAATACACGAAAGAACACGAAGATAGATATGTGGCGGTAATAGAAAAGCATACGCTTACACGATTACTTTGACGAAACACAAAACACTTTCAAACAAAACGTTGTTTGGACAATGAATCAAACACAGTAGGTTTAACGCTGCTATTGTTTTTGCTTCTGTAATTAATCATTCATTCCGCGGCTTTCATTTTTTGCGCTTTTGTAGTCTGCTAGCTGCAACTTGAACACAAAATAATCAAAACAGTGTATTTTTTGACGTAATCCCAAGAAAATTTGCTATTTTATCGCCGTTGAAACACGATGGTTGAATCGGCCTCATAAACACGCATTTGACACTTCCATGACATTACCCTTGTCCCCTCGGTACGCCCCTGGTGAGAAAATCAAGTCGTACACCGAATTTTTGCTATTGGACAGGGAGTCTTCTTTCGGTCAGTTACTTCTTTCCATGGCTTCTGTCTTAACTGGATGTGGCTTGATGGTGACAATGCTAAAGTAACAATAAAAGAAAAGCTTGCAGCAACATAAATCCTAAACATGCAAATTACCTATAATAAAGGAGGAAAGACATTATAAAATATAAAAATCGAAGAAAATTTGGCTACTCTGCTTTTAAGAGTTGTTTATGAAAAAGTGTAGCGTCTGACATGCCCAAGTAATGAAAATGAGTTAGAAATGCAAGCAGAACCAATTAATATTACTATCGTATCATCAAATGCATGAGAAAAACAAATTAAGATTGCAGAGAAAAAGCTTACATGTCCACTTTAAGCTAATCGAGGTCAGACCTGCCCAAGTGAGCAGCATCGTGAGTAATCACATAAATTTTTCAAATTCATGAAAAAGTCAACGAATCAAGCATCAAGCTACAAAACAAGCTTTTGCTCCACTGCTGTATTTAAAAATGGCGCCAGCGTTTCAGATTACTTTGCCTTTACTATAGGGAAATATACAAATGAACGAACGAAGTCACTGAAGATAAGTACTGTATCAAGCTGGTCAAGACAACTTGCAATCTTGAATACGCCTATCTTCAGTTCAGTTTTGTTATGCTCGCCCTTTGCGCTCTTTTGGGAGTGTCACAATTGGTCTGCGGCGCCCATTTCCGCTTGCTTGCGCCGGGGGCCACGCGGGTACTTTCTTACTGAATTAACTTTTTATCAAAAGTTGTATATCACTCAAAAAATTTTGTTCATTAAATTAGTTAGAGGACATTGCAGCTGATCAGGTGTCTTTCATTTAATATATCTTTTTCCTTTTTTAAACCGGATAATTATTACACAGTCAACAAACTAAAACACAGCTGAAGACACATTACGTTTTCTGACACCGCTGTGCGGTGAACTTAGTGCACTGCCCGTGCTATGGCGCTTTGTCTGTCCGGTGGTGTGCGTGCGGTAGCTTCTATTCGTATGGGCAGGTGCAGTTATTAAATGCCGTCGCTTTGACAAGACGTCACGCCACCCTCTTTTCTGTCTGCACTGCGCTATTGATACAATCAATACTTTATCTACGGATTCAGTTCAGTACGGCGCTGTACATGTTTTTGATGTTTTTTTACTTTTGCAAAGAGCCCTCTACCAAGAAATGGTTGATTAGTCAATCTATATAGCACCGGTGATGTCACTCGCAACGCAAAGCTTTTTACGCTGGTCTCAAACACCCAAGGATCCCCGCTTTTAGATAAGAGTTTCCGAGCATACAAACAAACACGAATTACGGTGATGACGCGTGATAATGATTCCCCAGCGCTGCTTCTTAGAAAAACCGTGGATTTCAAAGTCCTCTGACCTCGCGCAAGACCAAAAGACATGACAGCCCATCTTGCCACTGAAGATGTTGTTCGGCACTCAAGTTATATAAACAAGTTTGACAAAAAGGCAAAAGGCTAAAATCGCAAAGGCGGAAGGTACGACAAGGAGTGGCCAGTGCGAGTTGCAGCAGTCGGCCATGTACAGTCGTCCGGTCGCTTGGTCAAATGCGTGTTCATTGCGTCATTAATTGCGCGGCAAGCGCGACCGCTTTCGGCCACATTACCGCCATTGTGAGGGATCAATGGAAACAGTTTATTTACAATAGCAACGCGCTGTGCCTCCGCACCCACTTTACATGGAGGAGTGGCGTTTGCGCACGTTCGCGTTTCCGACGCGGAACCGAATCGTGTTGAAACAACCAGAGAGTGTCGTGATTCAGCTGTTGTCGGGCTGGTGTAGACGGTCACCGCCAGCCCAGTTTCAATCAATGACTTGCTGGTTGCATGATACCCCAGCTCGGAGTATTGTCGTGCTAGTCCAATACGTGTTTGTCTGTGCATTGCCACTGCTGTAATCGCTTCGCATTGTTTCATAACTCATCACATCAAGGCGTGGCGGAATCCAAGTTCACTCAGTGCGCATGCTCTGCTGATGAATGTTCATTCGAAAGGCTGGCAGTCTCGTTTGAATTTAGGCTTCGCAATGAATCTGAAGATATGAAGAAACGGGACAATGAAACTGTCGGCTGTAGAAAACAGAGTTTAAAGAGTTGTAGTGAGCGCAAAATTGCAATATATTCTTGCAGTTGATAATAACTTCAAAATTGCAAATAAGCTGACTTGAAAACTACCTGGGCAGAACGTTATGTCGTTGGAAACAAACATTTTAAAACTCGGAGAGACTTTAATCACAGATAATGCCGTTTATACCAGACGGATATTTGAGCACGTGTCAGAAATTATACCCAGAATTAAATTCAGCCGGAGCTGAATTGTACGAAGTATCAGTTTTTGATTGTTAGAAACGGCAGTTTTCGTAATAAATCCCAGTAACAAGGAGTTTCTTGAAACTTTTCTCTTTACACTTCCGCCGACCGAACACGATGCGCACAACGCTCTGTGCTTCAAAAAGCTATTTTCGTTTCACGACAATTGTAAGCCCTTGCTTTATTCGAACGAATAAACCAAGAGACAGCTGTTCAAGTTGTCTTTGGCTGGTTCGGCGATCTTGGCATTTCACACTGCTTGCTCGGTTGCGAAAAATTATTTTAAACGTCTTATTTAACGTCTGAAGCAACGACATATCTGGGTCGCTGCTAGGAAGCTCAAAATGTTTTTGCCTTTGCCATGCACTTGCGTGAACGCAACAAAGGAAAAAAGGAACAACTGAATGCAACTAACCTGAAGACGGAAAACCTCTTTAACCGGAGTAAATGTTCAAGCATTCTTTTGTAAAATAACTTAATCATGAAAGGCCTGCCATCTTACCTCAGATGCTATATTTATCAATACAAACTACCGGGACGCTGTTTGCGATGCAATTTTGAATTTTTGTATATGTTACGGTGGATGACACTACTATTTTCATCTCAATAAAACCTGAAATGTCGTCAAAATTTTCATTCTTATCTAAAATTGTTTATCGATTTACTTAATATCAGTTTCGTTGTGTTCGCTTTTACTTCCTTCGGAGTCACGATTGGTACGCGCCGTCCATCTCCGCTTGACCGGCTACTTTCGTGGTGAATGCTGCATTGGTGGGAAGTCGATGTTGCACCCATCCATCAACACGCGCAGGAGACTGGACAGGCGGCAACACCACTTTTCAAGTTTTTGGCATGACCCGATATGGATCGGACCCAACTCCACCAGCTATAGTGGCGCGTGCTCAATCCACTGCCCCACTCACCCGGACACTAGTTGACTTCATCCGCAGGAAATAAACCATTTGCAAATGTTTGCTTAGCTGTGAGATTTTGCAGATTGTTTCACATTGCTCAAAACTGTCGTTTTGTAAAGACGCGATCTGTTTAAAAGTAACTTGACAAAACAACTCTCTTTTTATCTGCTACTAAGCTGGCCTAAGACGTTCGACTTTTCTGTTTTTGTTTTAATTGATATCGATTTTTTGTAGGTACTGGTGCAAAAAGAAATAAAGCGTTGAATAAATAAAGTTTCAAAACAAAAGAACACGACAGAACACTCAAGCACCCTAAATCACTGTTACATCGCAGATTCAATTTCGCGTGCATGCGCTTGTTTTAAAAAGACGCACTTCTCAAAAGACTCAGTGCAAAAAAGCTGACAAGCAACAGAAATCATAGCAACACTTGCACTGCGGGACATCTCCCAGTGCGACGAAGTTTGTACTGCTCCACGCAGAAGCAGGGTGGACATAAAGAAGAAACCGATGAAACCGGCGATTAGTTGATTTTTACTTTTTGGTGAAGATCATGCAGAAATAAAGTTTGTGTCTGTCAAGTAGTTTAAATTTGGCGGGAGGTTTTTTGTTTCAGAGATACTGTGCGCCACACACAAAACTTATATTTTAGAGCTAGGCGAAAAATCTGTGCGGCTTATGGAACCAATCACGGGGCCTGAGAGCAAAAACAGTGGTTTCTTCGCAAGGCACCAGCAATTACAGACTACCGGCACGAACACTTCCAGGTTTGGACATAACTCTTGGGAAAATGCGAGCCATCGTTAAAAATTGTGTTTGCGCAAAATTGAACACAGAAAGATTTCAATGCGAGTTGAAGAAAACAGCTGAAAAAGCTTACAACAGCTGCTGTGTAGGGCAGGCGTGCTAAAGAAAACTCATCGGCATGCTACGTGTTAAGCAGGGTATTTGCTTACGCAACATAAAGAAAGCAAAAATAATTAGAGACAACAGAAATAGGATGGCACACAATTGGAATGTTTGGAGGAATAAAGCAATAAAAAGCAAACGTTCGACTTACAACGCAAAAGAACTTTTAATAAATGATTTGACCAAAGTTGTACTTGCCTTGTCAGCTCAACCGCGTCCACTGTTATCTTGATCAATGTTAGGTTAAATAACTTAATCGCGTTCAAGTTCACTGGTTGAACTTTCGTGCGAACGAGAAGTTAGAAAATGCGAACAGACGTTCAACAAGAAAATAAAAAATAATAAAAAATTTATAATCGCAAGAAAAAAATAAGCAACGTAATAAATTGTGAAGAATCTGGTTGGTAAACCAAAGCCTTCCTTAGCGCAAGCGAAGCTGTGTGCAACGTCAGACTTTCACCATCTGATGGCGAAGAAACAAAAGGGAAAATCAAAAACAAACAAATCTTCATGTTCTTGACCCGTGCAAGGTACAGTGCGACTTTATCAGCACCCAGTCGCGACAAGCGTAGATGTTCCGCCGGAACGGCTCGCATTGCCTTCCCAGAATGCTTTGAAAAGGACTCGTGCCGTTGTCCGGGACCTCGACGAAAAAGTCAGCTAACTGCTGTGAGTACCTGGTCTCACATCTTGGGTTGGAGAAGCTTGGTATGTTCACATCGGTGGTAAGCTCGTTATATCTACAAGAACCGACCCGAAACAGTTGCTGGTACTTAGAATCGTTGCCGCAGCGTCCGAACAGCACGTACTTTGAAAGGATCACTTCCAAGCCTGTCGCCTTGTGCTTTGCCCGTAAAAGAACTTTCTCTTCGGTAGTGGTCGGACAAACGACCTCTTCGACTGCCTGAACGCTGCAAAACAAAATGACGGTTTGATTCGGAGGGCAGCACGAAACTGTGATTTAAAGTAGAGAGGCGGTGCTGCCATGAAAGCAAAATACCCCAGTTACAGCCGATTTGCTCGACGATGTAATTGACGTGCCAGTGCCGGCAATTATGCCTGTGAATAACTCCAGTTCGAGATGCCGTTCGGATTGCCGCGCTATTTTCGCTCAGTTTATTGGTCCGTGTTTTTCTTTGCGCGGACCGTTGTTCGGTTTGGATAAAAGTTTACACGTCACCCAGGCCTAACCCCAACGTAATTTCACGCAGCAGCTGATTTTCGCGACGGCCAGGGGAGATTGCCGTCGATGGCGTTTTATTGATGTTGGCTACAAATAACGCCAGCAATATGTCGAGATGAATGATGCTGAATGTTATCAAAAAAATCGAACCGATCTTGTTGCCTGCGGTAACTGCGTTAGAATAACTTGCGATAGATTTAGAATGGAACGTCTGAAAGTAGCACATATTGTTTTGTTTCAGGTTGGAATGGAATTTTCTGCTGCAGTGAGTGCTTCTAATGAGAATAACATTGAAGATTTCCCTGATTTCTTAGTTGTTTGTTTTACGGCAAATAAGATAAACAAACTCGTGATAAAAACTTCTACGACGCCCCGCCTTGGTAAGTGCATCATTTTACTGTGAGAAAGGTCAGTACATATGTTTTTCACTGAGCATGCGGACTGTGGCCAAACCCAAGTCATTCGCTTCACCACTTAGATTAAAATAACTATAAATAAAGGCCATGTTCGTTACTTTTGCAACTCTTCTGTCAGTGAGTTTCTGCGGTAATAATTGAAACACCAAGTTTTCATTAAACAAAATTATTATCTTAGATTTTAATGTAAATAAAAAAATCACCAACTACTGACTGCAACCGAAAACTTACCTGGATGCAGTCGATCTTCTTGTTCGCATTTGGCGACGATTCCGCATGGTTTTTCTTCGCTGTGACAGAACGATGCTTGGTAACTGTTTTTGACTCCTTTCACCTGCAAATACAACGTCAACCGATTTAAATTACGGCAAAACAAGATTTGATTTCTTGCATAACATTTTTCTTCAAATATTTCAGATATTTAGGAGTTCAAATTTTTCGGACGTAAGGTGGTTTACGAAGGATTAAACATGACTTGCAAAGTTGGAAACATTAGTTTTGGATGCTTTTTGAATTTTGTGGCATATCAGCAAAACGTCGATGCAACCTAACGTGCGTCTTTTTATTTTTTCTGTTGTATAAAGGCGTTGAAAACGTTTTCTTTGCATCTTGTTTCAGGTACGCTTTAATTAAACATTTTCGTGCTAGCTGAATTTTCTTACTTTTAGTTTGTAAAAGCGAAAAGCGTAGAGCCCTTCGCAAAACAAACCCTGTTAGTAGTGTGAACCAAATGTTCTTCGACATGGGAGACTAAAATCCCCCCCAGGAGCACTGAAACACACCACGCGTCAGGTCAGTTCTATTTTCTCACCTTTAAGTTTGTCGTGAGGCTGCAACTGCTGCGCAGTGGACGTTGGACTTCTGTCATTTTTCTGTGCAAACAAAAATGTGCCAGACAATGTTTATAAATGCCAAGCCATACTGCACTGGGCATAAAAAATAATGGCGACAGATACAGAAACACACAAGAAATGTGTTATTTTTAAACTTCCCTGTTTTTCGCATATGTTAGATATGGCTAAAGTACTGAGATATTTGTTTGTTTCAGGATAATATTTTGCAACTCCATGGAGTTTTTTTCACGAGTTCCTATGTTCCAACAGCAATTTCATAACAATGCTTTGTTTAGCCCTTTAAAAAGTTAACCACGCATATGTGCACTGGATAGAAAAGGCTGCAAAATAATGGAATAGTGCCATCCTTATTGCTGCTAAAAAGACATTACCATGCCCGCGGCAGAGGTCAGCAGCTTGTACTGATGGCGAGTTTCAAACACTGTAGTATCTATCGGCGCGTAATCACCAGCCAGGCCGCGTCATCATATTTAAAGAGGATGGTGCGAATGGTAAGTGGAAGGCGTGTGATCACTTTCCAAAATAAAGATCGTGAAGGCTGTTGTATTCCTCATCCATTTCATTTTCGTGAGTTTTTGCGTCAAAACTGTTATGACTTTTCGCCCTTGTGCTGCTTCTAGACTTTACATTCTTTGCGTTACTTCTATAAACCGTTTTCACCCATGGCAGGAGCAATATTCTATTATGTTGAGCAGTGAAAACAGCGATAAGTTATAGTGCCAAACTGCAACACATGTCACACAAGTCATATAAGAGTGGACCTAATATTTCTGATAATGATAATTTTCCATCCGCAAAAACGCCTACCGGATAAAATAAAATGCACGAACTTGAAAGTACAATATTTTGGAAAAAAAGGTTCAAGCTGTTCTTCAAACGTTCATCGATGTGGTACAAAAGTGTGNATAACAAGTTTGGACGAGTCTTAGCTTGCTCGTCAAAAACCGAAAAGACGCGAGAACACCATTTCCTTGAAAGCAAATGCCCATTGAAAGTCAGCAAACATTATGATTTGCAACTACCAACCTGCTCGTTGGCCAAGTTTCGACAGGCTTTGGCATCCTTAAAGTCTTCCGTATTACATAGCTTTCGCATGATCGCTTTGTCCTTCAGGAGCAGGTCGACATCAAATGATAAAACTTGATCTGCACAGAGGTTTTTAGAGTTGTCATAAAAACGTATGACATCAGACGTTTTACAAGAAGAGTTAAATCACAGCATTTTCGTCAGCTCGTCAAGTTACCTCCGGAAGAAACTGTTAGATAAATGCAAAGTTGCTGCACAGCTAAGCTTATGCTGCACAGCAGTATGAAACCGTGGTGCTCTATATATCGAGGGACAATGAAACAAATTTTACGTTGTTTTAAAGCCGAAATGCATGCTACTGATAGAATGTAAAACAATTAAAACCATTTCTTGAAAATTGCTTCCTTTCAGGTGGTAACCACTTTTGTTATGAAAATGACTGAAACAACAAAGCTCCCAATTGCGATTAATGACAAGGTGGAAGAAAGGCAGCGATGTAATGAAGTTGACGCAACTGGTTATGTTGTGAATTAAATTACAAGCTCAGCTATGTGTTTATTTTACTCGAAAAGACGAATGACAAAAATAATTACCATTTTGACCGGACGACTGGCGCTTAGGTATTAGTCTTCGCTGCGACCTTTCGCGGTAAGAAGCTTGATTCTTCGAGCCAGAGCGAGATCTCTGTGACAAGAAAAACATACAAATCAAAACACACCGTTTTAAAACCATCAGAAAGCGGTATTCAGCAGTTGTCGTTGGGAGTGCCAGGAATACCTAAATATGAGGGTGCTGTTTAAAACAAGTTTGGCAGTGATGTGCATTTTTATCTGCTGATATAAAAAGTAAGCCCGTTACACATGGAAACTGGTCAGTCGCCGTTAAAACGAGCTATCTTTATCGCTGTAAACCAGAGATCCTTATCGGCGCCGCAAGATTGCATCGAAAACATGGGTTTACGTTTTGAACTCTTGACGTGACCGCGCGGTCCTAGTGCCTGACGTGAAGTTGTTAAAATAGGAGCATTGGCTGAATTCACCAAAAAAGATCGTAAGACCTAATAAACTTAACCAGGAATGTTATTCTATAAAACATTTGGAGCTGCGAAACGCGTTTTCAAATTTTATGCCCGCTTTGGCACATGCTATTCAGCGCAAGCAAACACTTTTAATGCAGCAAGTTTCAGAAAATATTTTTTATCCATTACGAGTTTCGCTTCCTTTAAATTTAACATACTCAGCTATTTTGTGTTGCAACGCACAAGCTATTAGAGTTACCTGCAAATACATCGCCTTGCGGGAAATGAGCTTTAATTGCAATGTAGTTTGTCTCAAAAATGCATTATGATAAGCAGAACAATAGCACTATCCTACAAATCAACCAAAGCGACTTTCTGAAGCGAAGAGTTGAGCTATTCAGCAAATGCAGATGTTTGCAGTGAAATCACCCTGGCATCTGTAACTGGTAAGCAAAAGCCCTCCAAGCTTGAGATGGCGACTACAAGCTATCTCGGTAAGTACAGGATGGAGCTTAAAGCCTTTTGTTGGCTTATTAGTTTCATGCAGCTGCAGTTGGTTTCGCAGTCGTTGCTTTTGACCACCAACGCTATTCAATCTCTCATTTGAATGACGTCGAAGCCAATCCCAAAATGTACTTACGGAGAACGCACTCCTAACGTAATATTAGTAATTTAAAATTTATGAAGCAAAATTTTAAAAGAAGTGATCTGTTTTGGTTAAGCTTGTTTTAAACGCCTGTCCGTGGTCTGCGCTGCTCTGAAAGGGCAGTAGTAAGAAATGCGATTGGCTGACAAACGAAGTTAAACGAGTACTCAAAACTTATTTCATTCGCAAATGAAAACGAAATGAAGGTTGTCAACAAAACCTTGAAAGTTGGAAACAAAACGCCGTTCAAAATTATTTTGCTTTTGAAGAGTTTTCGAGTCTTTTTTGACAGTCGCAAAGCCCGTCTGTAATTTTTCTAGCGCCGGATTTTCTTGTAGTTTGAAGTGTTGGTGCGAAAATCTCCGTAACTGATCTAATCTTTAGTGACTTCTTAATCTCCGCAAAAAGTTGCCGCACAAAGCAGAAAATTTCACAGAATGCTATATTGCGACAGCTTTTGGCGTTCTCATGACAGACAGCCTACACCCAGTTCTGGCAGAGGTCAGTAAGAAGGTTTGATTTTGTCTCGAGATCGTCTTCTGCCAGAACATGAATCAACGATGTTGATAAAACTAACCGCGATTACACTTGCCGATCCTAGAAAGAGAGCGGTGCGGATTTGGCGGTTATCATTGACAGTATTCGATCATCGTGAAGCGGATCTGTAAAAGCGCTTGAAGCGGATCTCTGACCTATACAAGCGCTTAACATTTCGCAAAGCTTGTCTCGTCGGATGCTTTTTAAAGAAAACGAAGAAAATGGCCGTCCGACGGTTGTTACATGAGCGCAGATCAGCTATTTCTAGTACGAGCGTTTGTGTCGAGACATGACTTGGTCACCCTGCGTCGACCGCAGAGACCACTTATTGGATTAGGACGTAATCACTTGCAGAAAGCAATATCTTCAAAGACGAAAAATTTAACGTTCATCAAGGCCTATCGAAGTAAAGAAATATTAAATCACCTTAAATGACAACGCAAACTTCTGCTTTGTGATGCTCTTAAAATACAAGTTTAACTAATTCCTGAAGGACAAACACAAATGGGGAATCTTTGCAGTTCCCACTGGTTCAACTTTATGATATCAGTAATTTCACGCTGGAAGCATTTTCCAGCAGCTCGCGCGGTGAGCGTCTTGCGGTGCGAGAAGTCTACTGGTGCCTTGTGTGCACAGAGTGACCGCTAAAATCTGTATCTGCTCAGAAAGGTTTTGCTAGAAAGAACTAAATATGCTTTTTAAAACTCAAAAACTACCATCACCATTTTTCACATACTCACTTGTAGATTGTCCCGGGGTGACTGTCGAAAGCATCCGGCGATGCACTGCATTTTATCCGCATTGATTCTCTCTCCTCGCTGGGAACACAGTTCGGAAGGTTTTTCGCAGCTGTTCTCGCAGAAGGCGAGGGCGTTGCGGCACGATTTCTTGCATGATTCTTGCCACGCGGCAGATCCGCACTTAGATGCGATTGCGGCCGCTCCGGATCGTGGTCGAGGCAGCCCTCCGCGAGCTCCGGCGACAGACAGCGCTGTGGTTGATGTAGACAACATACAGACTGCAATTAACGTGAAGAACGTCTTCATCGACGTTGCGGCACATCGGCATGTTTCTTTGCGGTCTGAGGGCTTCTTGCTTGAACATGTTCGATTGAAACACTTGTTCTCCATCGCATTAAACAAAACGTGAATTTTGTTAGATCCTAAAATGTGCTGTAAATTAACAGAAACTTCAGTCAAAGGATTATATTATATATGTGTGTGCGCGTGCGCGTAACGCGCTTCGCTCTGAATGGCTTGCTTTGATCGCCGCCTGTCTTCGAAACACTTATGTTTTGAAATGGCAAAAGAATCGTGTCATCTTTCGCAACACTTCAGACTCTTCTTGATGCTACCGACTCACCTTGACCGTGACTCAGCAGGCTCATCCTGTAGCCGCCGAGGGCAGCAGCTCGACTACTTTTCGTTGTCATGCTTTCCTTTTATATATATTGGCGGCCCGGAAGCGATGCGTGAGGTGTAAGCAAACTTTCCAAATGCTGCCCTTTTTTCTTCTGCTCTCGTTCGCGGAGGCTAAAACAGCAACACAGGTAATCGTGGTTCAATCAGCCTCAGCCTCGACCCACCTCGTGGACGAAAAAGTTGCCAGGCGTTGCATTGTCATGCCGTCACCGGCGATTTTAACAACACGCGAATAGCTTGGGGTGTTCACACCCTAACGCGGCGCCTCGCCTGCGCTGTTGGCGATATTTCCGTGGTGCGCGACTGGCATTGTTTTGTTTCTTTCTCGGCTGCTCAAAGAAATTAAAAATATCAGAAAACAGTTTGGCCAAACGACAACGACATGAACTTTAATGCAACCTTTTGGCATCTACTTTATTCACAGCCGCGTTGCTTTAAGCGGTAAAAATGCATATCGGTGGCGTAGTGCCCAGAACGTTTTTTTTTTATTCCCAACTGCTGTCATTATACGTGCTGATCAAAAGCCTGTAGGAAACTTGATTTGGAATAACTACTTTACTGCAAATCCATTCTGTGTGTCTCTTTTGTAAAAATGGCTCGAGATATATTGACAATCCCCTGCTACTATGCTCACGTTCTTCACAAGAACAAAGTCACAAAAAGCGCTTGGTGGACTTGCACTAGCAAACAAAGAGTGATTAGAAAGATACAACAGCAGTCAATCTTTGCGGTCGAGTTGTTAAATAAAGCTGTTTAATTTCCATTTGCCAACTTAAGTTTCGTGTTTAGGTGGCCTGCCTGTCGCACCCGTTTCCTCAGGCTCATTATGTTATTAATACTCCCTGGTCAAACAGTATAGACACGTGGGGTGATAAGCTATGGGAAGCCAAGCATTTATTTTCAATTCAACATAAGAACATTCTTATACAAAAATATTCGAACTTTTGAAAGTTAAACTATTTATTCTTGTTTTTTCCATTACAACATAACAGGAGCTCGGTCTCCGTACTTTGACAGTTGTTAATATCGATTCAGTCAAATCAAGATTGTTTCCAGATTATTTTCAAAAGAAAACAGAAAACAATCCGAAAAAAGCCGCAACGCAAAACGTAAACGTACTCGTTATTTAAAGTGCGCATTAGGTGACGTGTTAAATGTACGCACAGGACGCCGACGTCTTCTTCGTTTTCATCACTGATCACTTCTCAATAATACAAACTCAAGATAGAATCTTGCAGGTATTTGTCGTGAGTAGAGTCAGTCACTGGCTGTGTTCAGGAGTGTCGACTTTGTCCATGAACCGATTCCCGGGGGTTTGTTTCGGTTGTTTGTTACATCATTAGCGTTCCAGTTTTGTGATTTCACGACGTTATATTATTTGACCCCTGCCACACCTTCCTCGCTAAGGTTAATTTGGAGAATGACCTGCGTGGCCTACACATTGACCTGTAATAAAAAGATAACGACCGTGTATAAACTTCCAATGAACTTTCAGTGTTGCATCATGAGGACCACCGTAGTAGCCAAACTATGAGTTCATGTACCTCAGCATAATCACTTACAGTTTCATTCTGCTATAAGTTAGGTCTTTTTTCTGCACAGATGTAGAAACTGAGCAAGATTTAAAGCTGTCTTTTCCGCCTGCTTTCCGGGATTCGTTTACTCTTGCTTCTACAATAGACCTGCGTTTCATATTAAACAGTCAAAATTTACCGCAGCAACAAATTTGCTGATCTGGACAGAGCTCACCGGAACAACTCTAATAGCACCCAAACATCTTCTGACAATTCCGATCATGATATTGGGCAAACTGTAATTTTTCCTTTACAATAAGAAACCCCAAAATAGATTTGTTTTGTGAAAACGAGATAGTCTATTGCAATGCATAAACCTCACATGAGGTAGCTGAAGCTGGGCCAGATGCAGCCATGTCCATTTCTCTTAAAGACTTTATATAATTATTTTGCCAACCTAAGCTCAGTTTTGGGGAATATATTGCAACTAAAGTAGGAGAGTGGTCATGAATACAAAAAATATATTATGCTAACTAACACTTGTCCATGAGGTATGATATGCATATGTTGTTGTTAACGGGAAACAACTGCAACGTTGGAATTGTTTGCTGTTAGTTATACTAGCGTGAATTAGTACAAGACGAATTTTTTCACAGTGAAAGTCATAAGCTTTTACAGATGAACGAGAAATTCAAGAAACCAGATTTTTGCAGATTTCCAACGTCAGCAAATTTGACTGTTTTTTATTTTGTATTCCGTGTTTTCGGTAATCGATTTGTTGCAAACAGATTCGTGCTTCTGTTTCATCCTTGTCTCGTCTCACCGCAATGTGGGGCTTCTTTTTCAGATTTCAGCTCCAGATGCTCCAGCAAAATTGGCTGAAGATCTGTCTTACGCTGGGTTGTGCTAGAAATCAACGTGAACTGTTGCATTTTGAGTACAACCGAAGATGGAACGACGTGGTATAAATGATCGTTTTTAGCCCAGTGCAAAATTTGCGAAGAACGTCCTGATAATTTGCGATGGAACCGTTAAGCCAAGCAAGTCTTCTGACATTTCACAGCTGGTCCAAGCTGGTTATTTTCCTTCACTCAAATGGTCTTAAAAATAGCTTGTTTTCTGCGCAATCATTCGACGCAATATTACACAAATTTCAGTGCTTCTATTTTATTTTTGCAATAGTTTGTAAATTGTGGTGGCGAAAAAGGTCCAGCTACGTTCTGCACGTAAATGAGCGTACTTCGTCTAGTAGGCCTATATACGTCTTGATTTTCAGCAAATCCATGGAACCTGAGCAAATATAACATTTACGTCTTTGCATGCTAAATGCCAAGTTCCTAAATATAGCAGCGCGTCTAGTGCAGATTCTGGTTTCCGACGGTGAGTTGACGTTTGCTTTGCTTGTTTAGGAGTATTCGCCAATTAAACGGCCAGGTGTTTTTGTAATGGTGTGCAACGACTTGTAAATACAACCGTGATTTATGCCAACTTAACTTTAGACTTGCTTCAAGATACAACCTTACATGGCATGTACTGATATTCATAACCGTTGGACTTTTTCATAGCAAAGCAAAGTTATCCGGAATTTGGTGGAAACCTCCAACAAGGTTAGCTTCTCTCTGCTAGGAATAGCTTTCAAAAATCTATGCAGTGAAATTTTAGCGTAAGCAAGGGTCTGCTGAAATTACATAGAATGAATAAAGTTTAGTTTGAAACTCTTTCTCTATTAAAAGTGATAATTTCCATACTTTTTTAAAACGCCTCTTTGAAACTCCAACACCCAACATGAATTCTTTAATCTTTCAGTTAAAGCACTACCTCTCAGTGTTTGGATTCCCTGCCTGACCTAGCGTTCACCACAACAAGGTTTGCGTTTTAAACTCAAAATTCTTACGAGCTTTGTCGTGTTGAGAAAGGATTTCTATAGCAGGTGAAACTTTCGAAAAAATGTATGACTTTGAGGCTTTCTCAGAAATGTGAAGTTTACAGTATCCAAAATAATTTATTTCTAAATTAGCTGAACGAAATACAACTCCTAACAAGCAGTACGTGCAGTTATACAGTTAAAAAGTTCATGCAAGGCCATCTTCATCAGAAGATCTGCATTGCGTTCTGAAACTTGAATTGAAGCCACAACAGAACATTACTATATAGAATCAAAATATGAGCACGAAAATAACTTGAAAATGTATAGTTTGAATGTGCGTATAACAAAGTTGCATTTCAAACTGCAGTGCCAACCTCAGTTTGAATGTCCAAGATTTTGGTCTCGACAGAACCATTTCTTAAATAAATCTTGGTTTCAAATAACGCGTCTTTAAGCGAGCTCCAGTCTTATAAAACTATTTTGGTGTAGGCCTTTGCGCTGGCTTGTGCATACCGTATAGGGGTTTGATGAAGCAAATTTTTTTATATTAAACTTTTTTCACAAATAAAATATGCAGTCTGCGGCAAACGGTATTATGATATTTGCGGTGCGCAAAAACTGATGATCGTTTTTGCTCATTTTTTGTTCTTCATTTCAAAAAATATACGTGCGGTTCACATTTTTGCTAGCAGGTCGCCCACGAAACGTTACGCACTACTATCGATAAAGGCTTTAGTCAATAAGAGAGGAGCTTAGATATAGGGTAACTGTTATTGCAATGCTTTTATTAAAAGAGCAGCCTTTTACAATCAAGCAAGTGCGGCCCATATTTTTGCACACCGAATACCAGCGCCCTGAACCCGCGTATGAACTGTTGCGCAAAAAATCACTAGAAAAATCATGCTGATTCACTTAAACGATAAGTGGATATTTTGCAAGCATCTGTTGTTGACAAAAAACGAAGGCCGCAGGTTTATTTTCAGTATGGCACAAAACGAGAAAATGAAACAAAATCCTAGGAATAGGACATTCATTGCACATGAGACAGAATGTCGTGGATGTCGTTATTTTTTTAAGTAGAACGTGTCAGCGTTTTCACTCCGTGTTGGTAGTTCAACACTTATTTTGCATATCTGTCAGTAATACCTGTATTGCACAGACTCTTCTTCAAATCACAGACGCGTCGCACGCCAGCGATCTTCCACAATAATTTAGTTCTGGTGTCGAAAAACACAATCAATATTATTTGCAACGCCCTTCCACAAGCCTGGGCTCAGTAATGTCGATCGTCGCATCAGAAAGGTATGGCGTTAAGTAACATTTTCCGTTCGTGAACCTGTTTTTTTGAATGTTTGCATTGTGTAGATTACACTGTCATTGGTATTTTTTGGTCCAACAAACGGCAAAACCTGAAAAACTTATTACACTGTTATTCAAAAGTTCATGTTGTACTGTACTTTAATTCAGTAACAGATTTGTCCTTGGCAAACAAACCTCACATGGGTATTCTTTTGTGGCTCAGCACGGCCTGTGTTTTCAAAGCTATAAACTAATATAAGCAGAGTCATAATTTGTTGTTGTCCGCCTCCAAACAGGCATGGAAGTTAGTGCACGTTTAGACCAGTGGGCTCTACTTTCAGTAAATCTTAGTTTTAATTTAGTAAAGCAAATTCAAGGTAGATAATTCTATAGGAACTCTGCGGACACCCAGAAAGACGTGGGTTACGGTGTAGTTAACCTGTGCCTTTCCTAATAAAAAATCCTGACTGCGAATAGTAGTAGGTCATTGGCGATAGGGGATAATGCATTTACATTTACAGAACAAATAGTCTGCAGCCACACAAAAAAGAAAACAGAGCGGTTATCTGGTCAGGTGCTCCTACAGCAGGCGTGGGGAATCTGTAATCCACGGGTCAGATTCGGCTCTCGTTAACATTTAACATGGCCCGCATCAGAATTTTCGTTGCGCAAATTAGAAAACAACATCCCGTCAAAACGAAACTCAATGACAAGCAGACACGTAGACAGTAAGTAATGAGAATTCTATCTCGCTCCTTTGCATAGCTTTCTCTCTTTTTTTCCGTTGGAAGATAAGATAAATTTCATTAATTTTTGCAGCTCGCCAGCGATATTCCATATTTCATACGGCCCGTGGTAGTAAATAGGTTCTCCACCCCTTCCCTAGAGAAACTAACAATAAAACACATCACGGTGAATGAAATAAGGCCATGTGAAACGGGACAACAAAAGATGCAATCAAAGAGGGATGCTTACAGTATAATCCACACAGTTGCGCAGGTGCTGCTGGGTTGCAACTGGTTTATCTAGGTTAGAAAAGTGATCAAACATACTCTGCCGCAGTGGACCGATCAAAAATAAGGCTGCTGTTAGGAAAGCAATCTGGACAATGGGTTGCAAATCAAACCATCTTAGGCATGAAAATTCTGCACCATCGGCAATAGTCCAATCATTGTTGGAGGTGAATTATGAGCATTCCATCTATCTAAAGTACTCTCGTTTTTACTATTTGACTTAGATGAAAAAGATGTTACAAAAGAAGGTGGGAATATGCCAAAAGAAGATGGAACTCACAAAAATATTATGTACGTTTGTTACTGCTAAACAAACTACTTTGCATAGCATGCAAAGAGTACATGCGATAGATGTATGCGGTGCTGAGTATGTTTTCAATTTCTTCGCGAAGGTCCCGTGAAGCATCTTCGAAACTTAGAAGACACACATTAATCAATGTTGAAGGTTGAAGTCTGGACAACCTGTAAATATTTGAACTTGATTCAAGCATTCACATTTCCGAGAAAAAACAAATACAAGCGGATATCGTGGATCACTGACATAATAAAAATGCACACGAAACAAGCGCCGCTTCGGTCTTCATTTTCAGGATTATGTGTTAAGAGAACACTGCCGATAAAGCTTCGTTGCGAAACAGGAACGCTCTATGTAATTGCTTGTACTACGTTAGTGTCGTGTGGCGAGAAAATCTTATGAGAAATAAGTACAGCAGGTTGTATTTCGCAGCTTGATCCGGTAGCGATCCTGGGCCTCTTGTACCAGAAATTGTGGATTAAACGATTTCTTATATTTTATTCTGAATTTCTACGTTTTCATCGTGACATAACACTTTTCTGAAAAAGAAAGCGTTTTCCTGATATCAATCAGGGAAGGCGTCTGTGATAAAAGTGAAATACGAGGTAAGGCGCTGTGTTGTTGCAGGCCAAGATTAACAAAACATCAACTTAAGAAAAACATCTACCTACTTTCAACTAGTAGATACAGTCGCAAACTGTAGTGCCTGCCTGCGAGCATTACTTCGTATTTCTCTTATGACGCATTATACTCTCTCGATTTCAACCTGCCTGGCGCACGGTAACTGCGATGATTCATCCCGTGCTTCCGTGCATCTAAACCTGCCTGGCTTTATCTGTAGGTTCGCAAACTTGTCTAAAACAAAAGGATGTTTATGACAGAGAGACCATAGAGGAGTTGCCAATTGCTTTGTCAGAAACTGTTTCAGTTTCAGAACGAACCAAGAAAAGTAACGGAAAAGGAGCAAAAAGCTGTATCTACAAGCGTCCACCGTTGTAATACTTCTCGTTGCGAAAGCAGGGAATACCACGTATGCAAATGAGAAAATGTCAGACTCAACATACATGACGCCCAAAGTGAGGACTGCAAAAACGGAACAGTTTACAATGGTTGATATGTCAGAGCTGCTTGTTACGGATCCACCCGTGGTACCTACAGCGATGCTGAACCACCCGGACCGCAAAGAGACAAAGCAATCGGATAAACGTAAACCAACATCGAAACTACTTCAGCCTAACCACGAGTCTCACTTGACTTTGAAAGAAAAGTATCGAAGTCACCTGGCAAAGCACTACGACCTAACACCTGCACAGGAGAAAGGCAGCGACATCAACTCGTCCCAAAGCACATGCGTCGAGGTATGTTGCCAGCAGTTACACTGGTTTAGCTGATATTACTTAACTAGACTTGTACGCTTCCAAATGAACAATGCCTGGAAGCTGAAAAAATCGGGACTTGACAACACCTGTTGTATCAATATAGGTTAACCGACGACTGTATATTTTTGGATTCAATAGTCAAACTGACGAACTCAAAAAAATTCTTAAGAAACAATTTTCGCAGCGTTTTTCAAATATATAGAATGGAGAAAAGTTTTTGAAGCCAATTTTATTTATAACTACCGGCAGCTTGTTGGAATCTTTTGAGCTCTGGAAAAAACGACTGCAAAGCAAAAGGCACTTGTTTTTCTTGCTTAGAGGCAGCCTTCTTGGTGGTACAGTCATAAGAAACATCCAATTTTCCCCTTCAGTTTGGAAGTATTGGAACATGCATTTCCATAAAATTAAAATATTTCGACAGTCCAAACGGATATTTCATGCATTTTACTGTTGATATATCTTGACAAACATGTGCTTGACTGAATGACATCTGTTGCAAAATCCAATATTTACAATGCGCGCAATAGAATCGTACATAAATTTGGAAATTGTTGATAAAAAGCAAAAGTTTTACCCAACTTAAAGCAATTTAAACAAAATTAATCGAAAAAAATCACATTGCAGTCATCAAACAATGAGAGCTATTCTTCTGTCTTCGCTATCGTAACAACACAAATGTTTGCATATAATCAGTTTTGTCGTGCTCTGCTTATGGACGTTACGAAAGTGGTGCGCAGTAGAAATCAACGGATGACTGTAACCAAAGCCACAAGGCAGGTACTCTGAGGACTCGAAAAAGGCAATGATGTTTAGGCCAAGAGTACGACCAGTTGAAATTCTTAACTCCAAGGCGAAACCAGGTGTAGATTCTTTTGATACGTTCTGGGTATAAGTAATAAATCAAAGCGATACTACGCAGCATAGAACAAATATTTTGAAGGATCGAAATCATAATCAAGATAAATTCTTCGAACAATCAACGAGTATTGGTAAGCTGGCATTACTTTGCACTCCTAAATATGGAGTATTACTCTCTGGTGTAGCATTAACAGAAAGTTAAACCTACAAATGATTCATGTTTTAGATTTTTGTCTTCATTTTTATGGTGTAAGCTCTTGATTGTGAGAACTGGTTCGATCACTTCCATCATACTGGTGTGTGTATTGGTACATCGCAGAAATAGCAAGATTAACGTTCGTGTTGCCCATGCCTGCGCGCAAGGTGCGAGAAATTACTCAATTTGAAAAGATAAAACAATTACTCATTTTGTGAAATTATTTACCTACTTCTTTCTATAGAATTTTACTTGTTTCTATCTAACGTTACTTCTTTCCATGTCTATGTAATTTTGTGTAATGTTTCTCTTTCTTGTAATTATTCTGGAACTCTAGCATTTCTACGCCCGCTCAGCAACACTTATCTTCATTACTGGGTGTTCTTTGTTTATTCGAAAAGTAAAATATAAATATTACAACAAACATAATCTGCCACTTTTTGGTGGATCAGAAATCAGCCCACCCGATTCCTTTCGTCTTCGACCCATTTAATTGCACCAAAAATGCGGTTGAGTGTGCACCATGCATTTTGCTTAACGACACAGTCTTGATGTTGTGAACTGCTAATAGTTTCCACAGCTCTGATCACTTCTCACTTCTATAACTCTTTTGGGTTTATGATTAAACTGCGCTGTTCACATGAACTCGGAAAATCAACGAAAATATTTGTTTCTCATGTTGGATAGTATAATAAAGCATAGCGCCTAAATCTATCAAACATGTTCCAGAGTGTACTGGTATTTATTGTCACCAATCTTCGCAATATATTGTAACTCATTCAACAAATTATCCGCTCGTTTGTGCGATTTGGGCAGATGGTCATTAGTAAGACAAGGAACGTTTGATTCTTGATTTGCTTGCAAAAGGAAAGTCCGCCGGCTGCCTTGCGTGCTAACCTTGCGCGCAAATCGTTTTCTGAGATATCATCAGATGACTAAGAGCAATGCCGCATTGCTTAAGGTACCGATCTTGATTTAAAGCTTCGATGTTAAAGCACAGTTGTCTACTTAGATTTTCATCACCCAATTTTTGACATTTTCATCAGAAGTTAAGTCGAGTCATGCCAGCAAAACTGCTTGAAAATTATCGAGTGACATAACTAGAAAATGGGGAAATTTGTCAAAATAGCATGCTGAGAAATTTCGCAAACTTATGTATGAGATAACATCTTTTTAGAGATCAACGTGTGTGAACAAGCTTCAGTACGATTATGCGCTATCCATGAAAAACAGATCTAATTTTGCGATTTGGTGAATACTATGCCGGTATTACTGTAGTTCAACACAGATTGCAGTCTGTCGAACCTTTAGAGACAACCAAAACTTTGTGGATTTTAAGACTCCGTCCAAAACTTTACCTTGTTTGGTAATGGTTAAACTTCTGGTTTTCACAACTGTTTTAGCTACTATTGTCGCTTGTGGCTTCAGTTTGAGATCACATTCATTTAACTGGCCGTGTTTAAGCTTTTACATAACATGAAAATTAAAAAATTTAAATATGTTAACCAATGCACTGCTCCTGTGATTTCAGCACACAACGATTTGTGTTCATAAATCCTAAATCTCAACAGAGTTGTTAGTCTCGATCATACACAAATTGTTTTATGTGTAATCTTCAGTTAGCTAAACTTTAACTTAAGCGAACACTAGCCCTACTTTCAGGTTAATTTAGTTCAAACCAATGTTACTTTTTAGGAACACAAGAGATAACAATAGATAGTTTGCTTTGTTCACGACCACTGTTTTTCTTAAGGGTTTTCACTTGCAAGGCCCTTTTTGTCATGTTAACTAGAAACTCTTTTCAGTTGCCTAGATTGTTACGCAGCCAGTGAAGTTCAACTTCTTTTCACGGCAGTTACCTGAAGCTTTTGGCAAGCGCAAAAGTGTGACAATTTCAAAGTCAACACTTTGACAAAGTCTCCACACTACTAAACTCCGCTCGACAAAACTGTAATGCGTAGAAGTGGAAAGGAATCTGCAAAATCATCATTTAAGTGTGCACTTTGCAACTCCAAACTCTACTCAGAAAAACTCAAACACCTGCATACAATACTGACCCTGTTTTTCCCACCATCTCAACAACATTTTTAAGAAAACCCGGTTACAAGCTCCATTCCAAAGATGTTCTACATTGAATTCCTGTACCTGGCTGACGTCTTACTTGACGTTCTTCAAGTATTTTCGGTTCTAGATGGTGCTTTGCTACAGATTTTACGGAGAAACACAATCACAAAAGCTTGACTTAAATTACTGCAATAACATTCAAAAGGTTTAGCTCGGACGTATGACATAAGTAGTAATTTTGAAAAAGTGTGTTTTATGAGCTTGCCTAAGAATATTGTTCGTGTTATATGCATTGGTTTTTGCCCAATTAACTTAGACTTGTGGTTATATGAAAGAAAAACGTGTTTTTTCAGCAAACACGTTTTGTATTTTTGTTTGTTTTCTTTTGTTGCTTGTGTTTCTTGACAATTGCTATCACCTCTCGGGTATTTTTCATTTTATTCCACAATTTTTCCGGTTCAAGCAGCCCTTTCCATCAAAATAAATCTTGTGCTTCTCACAGATCAACACCATTTTTAAAAAACTTTGACAAGAGTTACATTGAAACTCCTTAAGCAGTGGCAAAAACGTGTTTGCAACAGTATTGGTAGATTTGAACACACTTCTTATTTTGATCGAAATTTGCTGCAGTTAACTATTCTTTCTTAGGCTATTGGAACCGGTGCTGTTGAGATCTATTCGGATACTCAATCAAATAGAATCTCACTTGGAGTTTATGCCATGCCCAGGTCTTCTCCCACACGTCTCGGGAGAGACGAAACAGTGCATGCAACCCACAAGGCAACGATAATTTCGCCGGGTGGATCGGAATACACCAGCTTCTTCAGGTACGTTTAAAAGTGTGGCCATGTCAGAGGATTCAAGCGGTTCGGCCTTCATCTCTTAATCAACGCGTTGTTGCTTTGTGGAGAATATTGCTTTCTCCTGCAGGTGGAACATTCTTCAGTATAATGCATCGACACGAAGAGATTTTCGATCGGCGCTCTTACCAAATGAACTAAATAAAATTCGATAAGCGTGAATTGTTACGCGAAGGACAGCTGACCTGGCTGAGTGAAAATGAGGGCTTTATAAAGGTTGACAGAGCTGTGCGAAGCACAAAAAGTGCAGTTTTTCCCTCTGTTCACATAATCTTTTCTATTTTATTCGAATTACTTGAAAAAACGAAGGACTGTTTTTTCGCGTGGACTGATCTTAAGCGCTTTATTGAGATCCAAACCATTTTTTTCTAGGATAGTAAAGAAAGAAAAAAACTTGCAAGACGTTAATGCATCTATTAGCTTTTATACTTCACATCAGCTGCTCTGCATCTTGATACGAATCTGAAAGATTTATCGGATTCAAGAGTGTTTGTTTCTTTCCTCTTCCGACAATTGGGGTAATAATCTTTTACCGCGATAGACGTGTCTTTGTCGTTTGGGTATCGAGTATTGAAAAGGCGTGCTGGTGACAAATCTGAGCCACCTGTTGCCAAAACAAGGGATTCGTGTGCTGCTAACACAGTATTGCTTTGTCGTTCCTTGATCTGATTGGAATCATTCATGAGATATGGTGTTGTCAGTTAAGACGATCAAACCTCTGCAGCAAAGATTAAAATGGTTCTTCTGGTTAGAAGGCTCTGATGACGAGATCCTTGCGGTTAGTGTTTTGCTTTGACTGAAAACGCGCTGTGACTGACGTCAAGATAAACAACACAACTAAAGGCAACTGTCAAATCACACTGCAGTAAAATCAAAAGTACAAGTCAATCTACGAAACAATAAAATTTATTAACCGCTTTGTGGCTTTACCTGGATATCGCATGGACATGAAACACGTAATTACTTGAACAATAGAGATAGAATCTTTACGTCAGTTGATATTTTTGAATGCTTGATGACAATCATTCGCACAGTCTTTTAAGAAAAGAAGCTTTGGAATTTTTAACATTATTCTGATGGTGCTGTACACTGGTTCATTTGGCACAATGTTTGTGCCGCAAGGACTGATGTTTGTAATTTATTTTATTTTTGATGAACTCAAATAAACGCGACTGCCCACGACAGTTTTTTCACACGATTTCAAAGCAACTGATCTGCCTCCTGTTTTTTTGAATGAGTGACAGAAGCATTCGCACCACGTTATCTTAGTCCTCAAACATGACTCCAAAACCATACGCAATTTGATGGAGTTATCTCTATGAAAACGGTTCTGAACCATTCACTACACTTAATAGTAAATCAGATTTAAATGCTAAGTGATTGCATTTAGCATTTGAATTGGTACCAAATTGTTTTACAGCAGAAGTCCAACACGCATAGTATTGTGATAATGGGAAAGATCGTTGCTGTGGTAAATATTTTGGAGGCTGGCTCTTTTTACAAATCTCTGCTTCATTTTAAGCTTTCCGGCTATGTTTGTGCAATAATCTCTACTCTCTTGTAACTCAGATTTTTGCTTCAACGACGATCAAAATTATAGACGTAAAGTTCAGTTAAATCTCAGTTCATCTTGACACCAAAAAGAGTATCATTGCTCTTCAGTTTTTCAATTGGTTTTTGTTCCGTTTCTCACCTTTGTTCATGAATCATGGGATATGGCTGAAAGAATACTATCTCAAAACAGGTAGCAAAGAGGATTTTTGCGGAGAATTTAGGGCGTGACACTTCGCAACAAAGTACACAGCTGTGAATTTGTAAAGTCCTGAAAGTTTGAACTACTCTTCCTGCGAATCGTGAGATCCCGGCTACTGTGGTTCGGTCACGTGACCAGGATGTCCCAAAAAATTGGCGAGGCAGTCCTATTGGCTGTACCCACGCAGGAAAGCAACTTACAGGCCCAAATGTGCAGCCAGGGGCTGTAGGGGATAAAGCCTACTTATTCTATCAGAAATACTGATGTTTATTTTCACAAATTTTTACTTCGGTATCGGGTGCATAGCAGAAAGTTTGGGGGACTAGCAGCAGGTGTAGTAGCATATTTGTTAGCATTACAGGTGTTTGCCTCCGTTGACTTAACTTGAGGCTTGTTATTCATGAACCGACTTAAGCGTGTCTAAGCGAGCACCTGCTCCCAGTAAGTTACGTGGCGCATACCGAAATCCAGGGATAAAACCGTGGCAGACTTTTCTTTTGTGTCCATTTCTGGGCCGCACCTACGCGGTGGTAGAAAACTATGAAACTCCCTCTTGCATTCGTCCACGCAATAAAGAATGCAGGCTTAAGGTTAATGGTTCGAAACGAAAGTAAAACGAAAGTAAAATTGTTTCAGCTTTTCAAACGTATTTTTTGTTGTTTTTTCAAGAAAATGCCAGAAACAAAAATGTTTTAGAATTTTCTTTCTGGCATTTAAAAAAACAAAAAAATATTTTAAAAATTGAAACAATTTAACTTTCGTTTCGAAAATATTTTTGTTTCCGCAAATGTTTTCTAAATAAAAACATTTTATTTTCGTTTCAGAAACACATTCACTTTTGTTTGCAAACTACAGTAAAATCTTTTCGTTTCGGAAACAAAAAATTTTACTTTCGTTTGGAAAACACTTTCATTTCGCAAATGTTTTCTAAATAAAAACATTTTCGTTTCAGAAAATTCTTTTTTCGTTTTGGAAACACTTTCTCTTTTGTTTCGGAAACACTTAGTAAAATATATCGAAAAAAATTGCATCGGTTTTGCTGTCGTGGCTCATGCGTGCCACCCTCCCTTGAGGGCCAGTGTTTCCACTTGAGAAGGTTTGATTTGCAGATTCTCCTACGTCGATATCTGGCTCCAGTAGCTCGCGATTCTGTTGCGCGTACGTGTAGACTAGTCTGAGTCTTTCTTTGTTGTGATAAGCTATCCTTGGGGAAATGTCTTTGAAGTATTTGTGGAAAAATGTAAAAACTGGGACCCCATTTAGTGTATACTTCAGTCATTAGTATTTTTTGGTTTTCAGTAGGTTGCTGTTTTTATGTGTTTTTCGGAAGTTTTTGGGTGATTTCGGTTGTTAGTATAGCCATCCTCATCCGAATTCATTGTCATTTCTCAACTTTTCTTCTGAGTATTGGCCACTGAGTCCTCTACGTTGGCCAGTGGGACCCCTTCAGCTATGTTTACCCCCTGGATCAAACCTCTAGTTACGCTACTGCTCAATACTCACCGGAATCTATTAAGATTACACTTTGTTTAAGCTCCTTAGCTCGTCTCTGCAGCCCTTTTTACGTAACGTTTGCAAAGGGTGACTCAGAAGATAATTTATTAGCGTAACTGTTTTAAACATTGCAAAGTTTGACAGGAGTAACTATATTCTCCACAGAAGTGACAAACAAGTGAATTCGTCGTCAAATTTCTATAGGAAATCGATTTCACGCAAACTTATCCTCATTCCCTAACTCTTATTCAAACGCTTGATACAAACAGGAAATCAGAACACCATGAAACTCTATAATAGATAGATTGTCTTGTACCGAGTGCACCTCAACACCTAAGTGGCATTCTCTTGAAGTTTGTGATTGGATAAATATATTTAAATTGTTTTAAACCAGTGTGGTGACGTTACATATAAATAGTTTTGGCAAAGCAGTGTAGTTTACTGGATGCAGAGCCCCATCAGCCGCACTCCATACCCCCCACTTGGGAGGGCCCACGCTGTCACAGGGACCCAAAATTTAGTCCCGTCACCACTTAGCTCCCCAAAGAAAGCTTCGACCCCCAGATTGAACTATGAAGCGCTAGAAATCAGTGAAGTTGGGAGGCCCTTTGAAAGAAAAGTGCATTTAAAGCAAGGTACAGTATTTACACATTACAACTGCTGTTGGGGGCCCCTTCAAAAGCAAAGTAGCCTACTTATACATTACAGTTGCTGTTGGGCACCTATGGAAGTACATTACAGTTTTTTACACATTACGGTTGCTATTGGGGGCCCCTTTGAAAGCGTAATGCGACTACTTACACATTACATTTGCGATTGTGGGCCTCTTTGAAAGCGTAGGACTTACACATTAGAGTTGCTATTGTGGTACCTTTGAAGCAGAGTGCTTACACAATGCAGTTGCTGTTGGGCACCCTTGTAAAGCAGAGTACCTGCACATTACAGTTGCTGTTGGGGGCCCCTTTGAAAGCAGAGTAGCCTGCGTACACATAGCAGTTGGTCTTGAGGGCCCTTTTGAAGGCAGAGTACTGAATTATGATTTAGTTCAAAATATATTATATGAGCGGATAATAAATTTTTCACCAGAAACGAGGAGTATTTAAGCGAGAAATACCTTGAGAGATCCCTAAAAAGGGGGCCCGAGGCAAGTGCCTCGCTTGCCTTCCCTTTAGCACACCACTTATAGGCGTAGCCAGGGGGAGCCTAGGCGACCATGGGCCCCCAAATTTTCAGAACATATAGCCATTTTGTGCTTTAAATGGCGATATCCGAAACAAAATAGTATCATTTGCCTTTTTTTGGCCCCTCCCAAATTTTTGGGCTGGCTACACTACTGACACCACTGTATATAACTCTGGCAATGATCTTATATGAGAATAGAAACCGATTGAACACGTTCTGCTTCATCCGATATGCGTACTTTCTCACTTGATGTGCGCATCGAAACACTGTAATGTAAAGTTATCTTTGTATTGAACACATTGAAGTTGCTGATGAATTTATCACTTCAAAAACACAGATTTAACGCGATTTTTCATACTTTAAACTGAGACAACCAGGTCGACTAAAAAAACAGACCTGGTTAGGAAAAACCCTCAGTGGGAGCCCTGGTCACATGCGGCAAAACGCCTACTACCGTAACTTGAAGTGAACATTTGAAGATTTATTGCCGTGTTATTCTTACGCAATAAAAACCAAGAGTACTGTAGCAAGTTTCGCAACCTGCCTCTGCAGGCAAAGGATCGGACATGAGCGAACTTCGCAGCTGCGCTAAGCGTTCCGGGGGCCTCGCGGTCACGACTTTACCCTGATGGGCCTCGCGTTCATTTATCCGGCCCTGCCTACATGCCTAGTTATATACGTCCAGAAGTCAGATTTCCACTTGATCAACATGTTTTGTGTAGTGATTGTTGTAAAAAATGTGCTATGTCTAGCCCAGGTAGTCTTCTCTTAATATGTACGGCATAGCAGCAAGATACCTTTGGTGCTTACGACCAAAGTTACACATTTGCGCAGCCTGTTGTTCAGCCAGCCAGACGGAGTTAATTGTGTAGTTAGAAGAGTCTATTTAGCAATTATTGCTAAGTTGTCCCAAAACAGAGTAATGCAGTTAGTGGAATATGGATGTTAATCGCTGCGTCCACGTAGGCCTTAGTCTATATTTGTTAACATTTATAGGCGATTTGAGACACAAAATCTTATTAAAAATCTGAACATGTGCCATGCACCAGGAGATTAACAAGTCCAGACATCAGCAAGATTTATGCATGCGTATTTCGGCCAGTAAAAAGCCCAATGCGCACGCTTTATAAGCATATTTCATTTAAGCTCATGGCAAAGTTTATCAATTTGCGCTGATGAAAGAAAACGTTCATCGCGGCGCACATGCTTTGCCCGGTCAAATGTTTGCTCCTTCGGTAATAATGTTTTCATAATTGAACGACAGGATTGATTCTGATTTGCTGCAAATTTTTTACATTTGCCTTTCATTACGACGTCTTTAAATCGCCGTCAATTAATTGACAATGATTTACGACCCATACCCTTTTGTTAAGCTCAGGGTTTTTTTAAGGAAAATGTTAGGTACCCGGTATGAATCTGTAGGGACCGATTTCTCCGATTCTAGGGACCCGGTTTTCTCTGATGGTAGGGACCCAATGATAATTTTCTCTGATTCTAGGGACCCGATTTAAAATTCTAGGGACCCGAATAGGATCCCTAAGACGCCTTAAAAAAACCCTGGTTAAGCTCGTTCAAAATTTTAGTTGGAAACTACGAGCTTATTGTGGATATTTGCGGGAAAATATATATAATTACTTTGCACAATCTGAAAATGCTGTTCATTTTGTGAATTAAATATAATTTTTCAGAACGTCTTGCCCCCCTGCACAAACATGAAGACCCCCAATGGAAGACTTTCTGGCGACGGTTCTGCCCAGGCCCGCAGACACGGGGGACATTCGGGGGCAGTTACCCCCAAATATTTATTGCAACCCCAAATTTTGTTGTAATCAGAAAACTTTGTTTTAAACGTATGATAAAAACAAAAATATTTCCCCCCTTAAAATGTCTTTTGTCCCCCAAATCTTAAAACCGGGCTACGGGCCTGATTCTGCCAAAACTTTGTCTGCAATTAGGATATTTTGTTTTGAAGGCCATTTGGCCTCAAGATGTAGCATAACGTCGAAAACCTTTTTTTATAAATCACCATTAGGGGGTCCCGGTAAGCATTTTGGGGAGGGCCCAGAATTGGGCTGATACGGCACTGATTGGATGATCTGCACGGTTGAGGGGAGAATGATGGACGGCAAACCAGTTTCTATCGTAACGGTGCTAACACGACACTGAAATAGCGAATCAAGTGATTGACAGAGAAATGTAAATCCATCTGAAAGGAAACTCTGTCCGGTTCCGTTAACTCTTACGCATCCAAACCAACTCTTGACACTTTGCAGCAGTTTGTAACATAGCGCCGAAACATCCCTTGTTCGTCTGCGTCAGGCCTGCTTGATCAGACAGTGCCCAGAGTGATTGTGCTAGAGATCGACGGAAGCTTTTAATCCACAGGCAACGGAAAGAAAGCAGTGTTGACGCAACCAACAGCAACCACTGACAAGCTTGATTTCAGGAGGACCCCTTTCATGCCATGCTCCTGCAACACGGAACTACAAAGCACAGCACAAACAAAACAAAGAAGTAGAAACAAAAAATTCAGTGCAAACACTATTTAAAACTCTGAAAATATGTTTTAGGAAGCTTTGCCATAAGTGAACTCATGCTGGTGAAAAACATTTTTACGTTGTTCAGTTCATGAAAAAATTGATCTCAAGTTTTGTATCAAAAACTGTATCCAAGCTTTAGCAACGGGCAATCATATTAGCGTACACAAAAATAAGCCTATATCTTTTTAGAGCAGCAGTAACAAACCAAGTGAAAAATACGTCTATTTCTTTTTAGCTTTTACAACATAATAAATCTAAGCACTTCCTTTAGCAAAGACAAAGTCAAGTCTATTTCTTTTTAGCTTTTAGAACAACATTAACTGATCCTAGTAACTTTCCCTTATTTCAAGTATATTTGGATCTTAATTCTCACTATGAGAAGTCTTTTTGTAAAGAGCTGTTACATAGCGAAACAAAGATTCGATGATTGAAAAAAGAAGAAACTGCTGCCTCATGACGAGTTTTATACTTGGGTTAGATATTTAATCAGGAAATTATGATTAGACGTGCAGTTACACGAAACAATTTGTTTTTGTTGATGGGCTCGGTTCGTATTATATCAGTATAAGACCAAGTTCATAACGCAGCGTAACGGCGTGGCTTAGTATTTGCTTTAAAAATAACTGCCCACCACAAGAATTACTTGGTAAAGTACACAGAGCGAGAACGTCAGGCTTGCTGCCGCTGATAAAGCGCTGGTAGAAAAAGCTTCAGGGCGTTTTATAAATAGATGACGGCTTGACACAGTCCCGTGCATTCTCAAGGGTGGGGCGATCAACAACGGCGCGCACAGTCAGGGCGCGCCGTAGCGGTGACCACATTGATGGCTGCAGCTTTACCGTAATGGCTGACAAACTGGGCATGCAGTGCACTGAAAAGAACAGCGCAAACTTCCACTGCTCCACCGCTCTCGGCCTGGCCGCAGTTGTCAGTGATACGTCAAGGCCTGTCAGACGACGGCGTCTGCCACGCGACACGCTGGCCTCGAATATGTGCCAAGTGTTTACGCCTCAAAGCTGGACAAGCTCCTTTGGCGGGATCGCAATCTACGTCGATCGAGATGTCGCGCGTACGCCGCGAGCGCCGATCGCATCGTCGAGCGAACGGGAATTACGCCGATTGTTTTCAGTGTTGTTTATCAGACAAGTCAGGCTTAAAACTGGGCAGTTTGAAGCAAATTCATAAAATCAGTCTTTCCGACGACTACGTCGGTTGCATTGTGTAATTATAACCCGTCTGGTGATTTACGTCTCCTTCATTTAATCTACAGTATTTCAGGATTAAAACGTTCCCGTCACTCTGCATGAACTTTAACGCTGCAGCGCAAACGTCTATACACTCTAACTTCGATATCGGTAAAACCAATCCGAACCAAAAGGAAAAAAACGAAACGTATTTTGAGGTTAACTGCTGCTGGGAATGACTGGGAGGTATCGGCTTCAGCGTTGTTACAACTAATAGATCAGATGGTTTTCGAATAAAGGTTTATTTCGGGTCATTGCAAAATGGCGATTATTTATCCGATAACAAAATAAATCTTAGACTATTCATAGCATTCGATCTTTAGAAAATCTGCGCGGAGAATACCAGCAGCATGTTCTAAATATGCTCCACGCATTGATCACATTTATTAAAAAAACATTTTTANCGCTGTAGCAAGACACGCNCTGGGAAGGTTCGTCGGAACCTGTCGGGATTGTTTTGCGGTTTCCGTCAATAAAGCGAAAAGCCCGTTAGTTGAAAGTCATTCAAATTTACTAAACTTCTCACACTGCAAGGTTGTAACCAGGGATGTGGAAGCGGCTATTTCGTCAACCGCTTCCGCTTCCACACCAATCGCTTCCACTTCCGCTTCCAACAGAACCTGGACTCTAACAGAGCCTGGTCTATATCTCATCTATGAACTTGCTGACAAGCATGACTATCAAAACCAGCAGCTTACGATTTACAAGGGCACATTACTAGTTAAAATGATCGC
>JGI24158J21664_10000128_pt1 | contig 50781 bp, 30 predicted proteins | sample Ectturendosymbi3_FD_21664 | JGI IMG/M metagenome (IMG submission 21664) | reverse complement strand
TCATTTAAAATCCTGGATTTGTGCCCAATCGCTTTGTTTCAATAATTGTGAAACACCCTGCATACGTATCCTCAATCCTAAAACCTGCAAGCAATGCCTACGGGCAATGTAAGAGCAGAGAAAGCAGACTAAAATAAATAAATCAAAACGCAAGTTGCGACAATTAAAAACTGGTAAATAAGTCTATCTCAAATAATTAACTTCACTGGAACATCGAACCGAACTGACGCCAAAGCTCGAGCAACTCAACAGACCTACAGACCTATCAATGCTTGAAACAACACGCGGTTATGACCAAGAACGTGGATGGATTGCGTGAGTGCGTTTTTATTCGTTACGATGGCAACCACCAACCTTTTAGATTGCTCCTCAAAACACAGTAAACAAAAATGTTCGCACACGGGCGGTGAAAAAGGTCAAACCACGTCAAAGGAAACAGCGCAAAAAGTAGGAAGAATTATTTCATGTTGGGAAAGGTCATTTTCTGAATATTAATTTGCGCGTCAAGTTGGTGATAGCATTTATTCTAATAGATATCCGGAGAGCGAAAAATCGAGTTTGATAAATTAAAGTTTAGTTTTGTTCTAAGATGAATTACCTAATTCGATTTAAAGCTACTGTAAGACAGTTGAAACAGATGCAAACAGTTGCAAGAGTTCAAATTAAAAGCTTGTTTATTCTGAGCTTGAAGAATGCAGTACCTTCATGCATTTGACAGAATAGTCAAAAATTTTAATTTTAATTTTTATGCATTGTTCACCACGTGATTACTGAATGATCATGTAAAAACAAACTTTGAGTGTGTTAAAAAGCACAAATTGTAGTGAGCTAGCTTCGGAACGATGATGCAGGGTTGCAATTTGATGTTTCATATCATAATTTTACTTGATGCTTTTCTTTGTGAACTTCCTATCTTCTTTAGATGTGCGAACTTGTTAGTGAATAAGTGTGTCGATGAGTTTTGCATCATTCAGTTTTGCGTTTTTTAAAAATAGCAAATAATGTTCAATGAAATGAAATTAGGAAAAGATAAATTTGCTGACTTAGCATGAGCAAAATTAGATTTAACAGGTGATTTACGGAGTTCTAGATCACTCAATTTGTAGGCAACTCAGTGTTCATACCACATTTTTCCAATAAACTGGTGGATCTGCTGCGTCATCATCGACGGCTGTCACAGAAATAACGTTCGTTCCAACAACAGTATTTTCTGGTAAAACCAGTGAGTGAGTTGGAATTTCAAATACCGGCGAATTATCATTTTCATCGATAACGTTGACGGTGATGTTGGAAAAAGTGCATCTGCGAGAAAGATAAAAACCGCTATTAACGTAAAATATGCATGGAAGAGGTATTAACTACTAAGTACTATACAACGTAAACTGAAGTTTACAAGTAGAAACAATTTGGAAATAAAGTCAATTCAAGACGAATTTTTGCAACAAACGAGACTCTAAGCTTACGTTGCAAAGAACAGGTAAGACATAAAGGTTCTGGTTGGCGGCGATTACCTGGGTGGCGATCCTCGGTCGCAGGCAGAAACCACAATCATGTAAAGATTTTCAACTTCTCTATCCAAAGATTTTCCGGTGCCAATCAGGCCATCTGCTGCTAGGACGAAATGACCAGTGTCTACTGCGGAATACCCTACAAATAGTTGCAGGACAGTTTTCATTTTTCTTTAACAGTAAAAATATGTGCGCAGAACTGACGGAACAATAGAAAGCAGAAAGTCGAGCGGATGCGTTGAAGCAATGAGCATTTGACAGCCCAGATTCTTTTTTACAATTGCTTGGCCAACTGTTTATTAGCTGTGATACCGAAACAAGAACTTTCCCATTCACCTGGCTAACGTTCAATATTAAGCTGCCGCCCAAAGTAATGTTGCGTTCACTCAGTCGTGAATCGTTCCATTAATATATTAACTAATTAGCAGACACTTTGCCACAAACTCTCACAATCCAAATTTCAGGTTTTTAAGGAAAAATTGTACAAGGAANTTAAAATTTCTGCCGCAAACATTCAACCTTACAGAAGACTTATTCCCGGACGTAGGTGTGTAAGAACTCAACAGATGTACAGACTGTGTCTCTTCGCGAACATTTTTCGTGAGTTTTCCGAATAAACTGAACTGGTGTAAAGACGCAACCACTCTACATTAAAATTTAATGTTCAGCTTCAAATTTTAACCCTGGATTGATTTGGTGGGTTTGGCAAAGCATAGTCAAATGCGGTGACCACGTGATACCTACGTAAGCACGCGTCAGAGCGCTATCCACGTTTCAGTAGCTTCATTTTTTTGTGTGACATGTTCAAAGGTGCACTTGCGGTCATCCTCGCTTTTTTCGATTTTGTAAAGGGAGTGAGTTCGGGTCACGCTGACCCGACGTTGTGGTTAGTGTGAGGCGGCTTATGCACGCTGACCCGACGTTATGGTTAGAGGGGGCTAAGCGCCAGGTGTCTGTAAAGACCTGAAACTCATTCAGCGCATGCTTCTACGGTCGTGTTAGCAGTATACAACATAAGTTCTTCAGGCCCAAAATTTTTTTGTTATGAGTAATTCAGTTCAGACATATGAAATCTACACTACCCCCCTTTTCATCAAAAATCGTATGATATTAGAGCACAAAGTAACTTTGTTAGTGCTCAAACTGCTCAATGAGAGTTATATTTTCAGTGTAGTTTCTGTGATAAACTTTAGTTGAAAGAAAGTATGTTTTTTTTTTATTTTTGAAAACCGGGTTCAGCACAACCGACGTTTTGGTTTGTGTGACAAAACTTGAACGAAAGTGTTCCTGGGTGAAAATTCAATGATTTTATCAGGTTTGTAGCAAATACTGTTGGGAATCCTCCAGATGTGTAAACATGTTTTCTCACTAACATGCTACATAAAAGCATCGATAAACTGTGCTGAAACATTAACACTTGGCCATGCAATGGCTACTGTGCTCAACTGAACTAAAAACAATCGAGAATTGGATTATTCTTTTACGGAATGCAGAACAGTACTTTAATGCAATCAAAAGCAACCTCTCGCAATACTAATAAATGAGAATGTTAAAAATCAAACGATATCTTTAGAACGCGCGGCATTGGAACAGACCCGTAACCACGGGGGTGGGAGCATTCGGGGGCAGTGCACACCAAATTTTCTTGTGTCCAGAAATATTTGTTTTAAACACATAATAAAAACAAATTTTGCCCCTTGAAATATATTTTCCTTCCGCAAACCTTAAAACCTGCCAACGGGCCTTCACTGGAATTTGAAAACGCTTATTCTATAAAAGAAGCATTATGGCTCATTTATGTAGAAGTGTGCATTACAAACTTTTTATAAATTTTGGTCGGAGATGTTATTCGCCTTTTAGAAAAACTTTAGACAAACTACTTTCAAGGTGCCACTTTTTTGCCTTTTCTTTTCGCTAAAACTTTTCTTTAATTCTTTTTCCTGGAATTTTAGGCTATTGTTGCTATGCATGAGATGCGTTTCACAATTTTTAATGCTATATCTAGCTCGTGAACTACATCGTAAAACAAATCAAATCGAAGCAAACGAAAACACGAGCAGTGCTCTTATTTGATCCACAGTAAAAAAACTTTGGATGATCTCTTCAACATCCTAAACAAATCTCTGCCCGGGGGATTGTCGAAAGGTACCGAAGGACAATTCTTGTGTTTCAAAGTTACACTGTTGCAATCTTGTACCGGCATCTGCGTCGTGTATGAACTTTCCACAGATGTTGTCGTGCCTTCACCGTTCAGATCGTCGCGTTCGCGACGGTATGGGCCATGTATATACCGTAGTAAAAAATTAAACCTACTTTTCCACTTCTCACCTTGTTTACCCCCAGTTGTGAACAACTGGGTCCACAAAGACAATTTCACATCACCGTTCGGACCTCGATCGGCGTCACTAGAACTGACGTAAGCCAAATAAGTTCCGATTTGACTGCCTTCGGATATGTACGCTGCAGAATAAAATGAATTTTTCAAATTTACAGCACTTGTGTGACCCCATAAATGATGTTGCAGCAAGCAGTTACAACTGTATAATTTTCGAGTTTTTAATTGTGAATAGAGGAAATACTAACCGTTGACCAGAACAGTGCGACAGCGTATACTTTTCAGTTTAATGACATACTTGTTAATGCATATAGTGACTGATGATAGGATGCTACGTAACGGTTAAGGATAGGGCTGTACAATTTGGATTTACCGATCTCTGCTTATGTGCGATGTAATATTAATTTTGGCTTAACACTACATACTGAAATTGCAAAATCAATTTCAGAATGTAATGTGTTTTGTGTGCATGAATTAATGTTTTTTGCTGTTTCCTGCTTTTTGTTGTTTTTTTTTTGCTGCCGCGGTCTTTTTGTTTTGCAGGGATATTGCTCCAAAAGGTCTCTTCTCCATTATCTGCAGCGGGCCCGAGCTCTTTGATGAAATACTTCTGCACAACTTNNGAAGCTTTTTACACCACACTGCACATGACCTCTCAAGCGGCTGGCCTTTACGGANATTGGGAAATTGACTTTTTCTTGGCACCAAAATACTAACTGNTGCAGAGCAAATAAAATTGTCTGCTTGGATGCGAAAGGGTTNTGGAAACCCGGGAGGAGTTGCATTTTAGCTGGGTCTATACTTTCTCTGCCATGCGCAGCCCNTTATGGAACTGGGCAAATCACGATAGTTACCAGTTGCCATCCAGCACTCCTNCGCAACTGTGTTGATCATCCATCAGACCGCAACCTTTTCAAAAATATAACCGTATTTAATTCCCAATAATTCGGCCATTAACTTTAAACCATTATAAAGATTTACGAAACTGTCGAGGGATGCCCAACGAGACAACTTGTGTAACAGTTTTTTTTCGGTGTCCCAACGCTTCAACTTTAATTTGCATACAATTGTCTAATGTTTGCGCCAATAAACTCAAATTCAGCCTTTCCAACTCATTCTATGGGATGCTATACTGCATGCAACGATTCTCTACTATTTGCCGGTATTTTCTTTATTTGTTTGTAACCATAGTCAATCTGATCATTTTTGGAATCGTAAATTATGTCTTGAAGTGTCCTTTGTTTTTTCTAAACGTCGATGAACAATAAACATATATATTCACCAGCAAAGTACAAAATTAAAAATAAAATGTCCACTTCTGGCCCAATTTTTCCCTGAGAGGCCCCGGGAAGTTACCTGTTTGATCGTTTGCATCCACAATGTAGTTTATGTGAATTGTTGGGGCGTTGTCATTGACATCTTCCACGTGCAAAATAAGCCAAGCTTGTGTCGAATGACGAACAGTGTTACCGCAATCGCTTGCTTCAATACGAACCCTCAACCTGTTAGTATAAGAAATGAGAGTAAAAGAAACATAGTGTCGGGCTAAATCAAGACTGCTTATGAGTGAACATGACTTTCAGCACATTCTAGTGTTACAAATAAAAGTTCTCGCGCACGTGCTAATCAAAACAAATGCGCGGCATATGCATTACTACCTTACTACTACTACTACCACCTATTTATCTTAAGACTATATTTTAAAACATCTCTAAATAAATTTTTTCTTTTTTCTACTTTACGGTGCTGTCCAATATAGAGAAGGACTCAAACGTGTAAAACATTTTTTTTGTTAGCGGCCAAACATATTTTAGCTACTCGTTTAACTACGCGGAGTGCATCAGCATTTCACATCACTGAGCGTAGAGGTGCGAATTAAGACAAGTTCTTGCTCCTTCACATGTGAAACACAACGAAGAGTATGTACAGTTGGGCGATTGCTGTCAGCAGTCCAACCTCGTACTCACGTCAGCTCGGCTTCATATACAAATATGTCTCGAGGTGTCTACTCAACTGCGTTTGACAAAGCTGCGCTTCAGCACTGGCTTTTCTTGCGCTACATTTTACTACGCGTATAACCCTCTCATTGAGGGAGATGACTGCTCTGTTTGGCACTCTAGGAACTGTCACCCAACTGCCAAAAAGTTCCATTAGCTTGGCTGCTGATAGTCATTGAGATGCTAATCGCACAGTCAGTAAATGTTATATTCGAAGGATATTTTTTATTTCCGAACAATGCAAAATACAGACGCTGGTGAGAGGGGCACCATGAAAGCATTTCTTCTGTGCTTTACAAGGGGAACAAAAGAGAAAGGTTTCAATTTAAATCGAATTGTAGATGAATACTGAAATATAACGATAATTCCACATTACGTATGTAGTTTATGCACTGAACGCGTCAATACAGTGCAGTTTTGACCCAAACTGACTTTTGCATAAATTTTTGTAGCCAACAGATTTTAGTTGCTTCTTGCATTAATCCCACTGCGTCTGTTTCTACCTGTTAGATAAAAATTCTACACAATTAAAAGAATTGTTGGTTAAAGAAGTTACTGCGAAAATAACGGTAAGTGTTTATTTTCAAATTTTCTGTGATCAAAATTTGTTTTTATCCACAAAGATAAACTTTCCATTATATCTATAGTGGATGACACGACAACCATTTACGAACACTTTTTGCTCTCAAGCAAAAATTTGCTTACCCGTCGTGAACTTCTCTGTCTAACTTCTGCCGAAGGGTTACGGAACCAGTGTTGCGATCGACTTTGATCAAGTTCGCCGTTGTGCTGGGAGATGAGAGATCATCTGCCAGATAGTATACTGTTCTGCCATTCTCGCCACTGTCTCCATCCTCTGCCCTTACACGCGTGATTTCTTTTCCGGGTTGCAAATTTTCCCTCAAAGCGATGACGTAATCTTGTTTTTCGAAAACAGGTTCGTTGTCGTTTTCGTCCAGAACATGAACGCGAACTGTCACGTGATCGGATTGCGAAGGCTCGCCTTGATCTGATGCCGACAAAGTCACGTGATGTATGTGAGACCGTTCGTAATCTGCATTGAAAAAAACAAGGTTTGACAACAGCCATTGGTTAAAATTATGGTAAAGATTTTCAAAACCCCTAAAATTTAGCCTGCATCTTAATTGTTTTGCATTTACAGTAACGTGTTATGTTAATCGTACCACATGATGGGCCCTAGTGTATCTGTTTAGCTCTATGCACGATATCCCAAGGGACACCGCACATGACATCCAATGATGTCGATAATTTTATGCTGAAATTATTGATCAAATCTAACTTTCTGCAGCCGTTGTAAAAAAATTAAAGATTTCACAGACGTACCAAGTTCATTCAAAATAATCAATTGAAGATGTTTTCTTCCTGCTTCGTCAGTAAACTGGTTCACATTAAAAAACTGGTTGTGAGACAGTGAGTAAACAATATCTGAATTGTTTCCTGCATAAAACAAAGAAGCAAAATGTAGAAGTATGCATAAGAAGATCAATGAAAACAGCACAATTAAAAAAAATCTCTATTAAATTAGTTGCAATCCGAAATTTTTAATATTGTATTGTATTCAAGTTTAGTCGCCAGTAATAATTATATAAATACACAAGCACATCGCCAAAAATGAACGTGGGGCTGGGACACCAAAAACCCGAAGCTTGTCTTGTCAAGGTGTCCCTAATGTTGTGAGAAGTACCTTGGTGCCCATTACGACTATATAACAATTAGTAGCTTACTGTGATTTATAAGTAAACATCCGAGACAAAAACAGAAAACAAGAGATTCAATAGTAAAACAACATAAATAATACCCCTGAAACCATTGACAGGAAAGTTATATGTACACTATACATTCGGCTGATTCCTCGAAAGCATACAGTAAACCTAGTGCTTTTAACTGTACAGTCAAATACTTCAACAGGTTGTAAAAAGTTGGTGTTTGTCAAATGTTAGTTTTGATAATGACTATCAGCGCAACTATTCTAGTGAATTTGTTTGCAATACGTGCTTCGGTTATATCTGTTTGTTTTTCGGAAACATTCATTCTCATACATCAATTGTTCTCAGCCTTCTGGAGGTGATGTACCCTTTGGAAGATATTTTGTCTATCAAGTATCACTTGAATGTAATCATGTGCACAATAATCGGTAATGTACCTAGCTGTACAATCATTGTACTTTTACGTTAAAATTTCATCATTAAAAAAAATTCCTATACCTTTTGGAACGCCGTCTCGTACCCCAAGGGTTACGAGAATCCCCATTTGAGAACCCCTGTCACAGGTTACATAAAATACACGTAACCACCAAGCTTTCAAAACAAATATTGAAATATTTGCCACAAATCTTATGTCCAATGCACATTTTACAGAAAGCATACCTATATCTAAGTCTTGTGCTTGGATTTGGTCTAAGTTAATGGCTTCACCAATCGACACACTCTCAGATACATTGACTTCAACTGGCCGGGTAGGAAACAGAGGTTGGTTGTCGTTGATGTCATTGATAACAACTTCAAGGTTCAAAAGCGAAAAGAAATTTTGTGGGAGCATGACTGCCTGTAGAAAAACCAACGATAGATTAGCTTACAGACTTTCTACTGAAAAATGACGAATGCAGAACTAGTTGTTACTTAAGCCCTGGCTTAGGTAGCGAGCTCGATAGGGCGCATAAATTAGCTTGCTCGGAACCAATAACACCGGTCTTGTTGAAAGCAAAGCCTAGCAAGCGATCAAATATTGATGCCCGACGTATTGTCAGCTTTCTCCTGAATCCAAGCGCGCTATTTACCGCACCCGATCAATTTAATGAAAATTCAACTTGGATCTTTTATCTGGATGCCATGAAACATAAAATATTCATTAATTATGCAAGCGCACCAAGGATGTTTTTTTGGTAGAGGTGCCGTTGAAAGATGCGGTCATTTCTGGTCTGGCCCTTTTCAATCCGGTAAAAATCAAAGTTCAAATATCGCAGCACAAAATATTTGTGTTCGGCAATACAACAACGATTGCAAACGTACCTGGATTTTGATCATGCAAACCCGCGTTTGTTTGCAAAGTTGCTCCCTATCCACGCGGTGGCGTAAGGTGATAATTCCTGTGCGGTCATCTAAAGCAACTAATTTTATGTTCTGCTGAGTGGCTGCGTTAGACGGTGCCAGTAGAAGTTTTTGATCCAGTAACTTGAAACGCTTGTCGAATATGTTGTCACGTTGTAGTCCAAAAGTGTCCACCATATCCACCACAACTGTACCTAAGCATTTGCAACACAAAGCGTTTGTTATTCAATCCGGTATTTTATCTGTTTGTATTCCCGCCATGAGCTCAAAACTGCCAGCGAGAAAAAGCAAGTCTTGTGTTGCTACAAACATTTATTCAGTTACAATAGCATATAAATTTTCAAGTGTTGTGCTAAGGATTTACCGATGCTTTCTATTTAGCAGTTGTTATACAAAGTCATATTTTTTTACCTGGAGGGCTTTCTTCATCAAAATACATTTTCAGGTTGACTGTCCGTGAAAGTCCAAAAACAAAATAGACCAGCAAAGTTATTACAAACAACTGTAGACCAACAATAGCCATTTGTTTGATCTGAAACTACAGTATGCAACTGAAAAAAAAAAAAATTATACCAAAACGCATTGTTTCATTTTAATTATTGTATAAATAATAAAGAGACTGATGCAGTTTACTGATGTTTTGGAAAACCGCCCAGCAAGTGTTTCACGAACATTATCGCAGTTTTTGGACTGTGAGAAATGTCGGAGACTCTGCCCCGGCAGCTCGTTATCCAAATCTTCTACATTTTCTAATGACGCATAAACACTTTGCTGCTTTTAATTTTGAAGTACAGTATTTCAGGTGCACAATATTTCATGACCTGTCAATACTTCGCAAGGGCGGGATTGTTTCTGTCAAAGCTATCTTCAGCTACAGTGTGAGGTTTTATTTCTAGAAATGGCATTTTTATAAACAGCCTAAAGAAGCATCTGAATTTAGAGCAAATAATTTTGCTAATTGGTACCATTATTGGACAGGCACTCCGGAAAACGTTCATCTTAGCAACTGAGACTAAATGCCAAGACCACCAAACTATAAACATTTCGTTGCGATCGGATATTGGGTAGTACAATTGTGATAGGGTCAAGCAAAACTTTTGAAATCTGCACGTTTGTTTTTTTGCTCTGACACTGAAGCTGTAATTTGCAATTACACACTTGGTCAGGAAAAGCGATTGTGTCATTTCTACGAATCGATTCTTGTCTTGATAGAACTTCCCAAATTTTCGTATAGTATCGCAAACAGAAGATAAATGAACTGAAACAAACTCTGTGTTTTAAACCTCCCCTGCCAATTGGTAAACAACCTAAACCACACCTGGATGATAGCAATTGCTGCAGCCAGGGCTTGTTTACAAACTCAGCTGCAAATGCGTCTTGTAACTGGCTCAACCTGCCTACCTCTTCATCAACCTTGCTGGCAACCGCAAAACGAGAAGTGACCTCGTGTTGCAAGAAGGTAACATTGTCAACACGCAACAAGGCAGAACCGCCAGCACATTTGCATAATTGAAAGTCTGCGTGAGTTGCAGATGAAAATTTATCATTAATTGATAGTTAGAAGTAAGCAAATATTTGCTATTAGATTATATGCTGGAGTCAAAACTATAAAACATCACATATTTTGATGCGTATCGGTTGAATATGGTTTATTTCCTATGGTAGACCTGGCACGCCAGGTTATCGAAACAAAATCTAAAAAATTGTCACATATGAGTAAAAAACAACAAACAATTGCCAATTTCTGGTGAATTTATTGATTTAAGTGCGCTACCTTTGTATGCTGCGCCATGAGCACTTCTAGTCCTTCAGCCTTCTTTATAAAGGCTGGTTGCAAATCTATGGCAGTGGCAACTGTGCGGATTTATTGCCCAGGAAACACTGAAGCCATTTCCACAACAATTCAAGACTTTTAGTAGTCGGTGCAGGAAAAAATAAGTAATTGAAAGTGCAGTACAAAGAAAATGCTAACACAAATCCGAAATTAAGAACTTTGGTCAATGTCGTTCTATATTTCTAAAAGTATCTTCACAATCACAATGTCAGCCATTGGAATCGATTGAGAACAAACTGTTTCGAAATGGGGTATTTTTAGCATTGTATGCGAAACGCATTATTACTGAATTTTACAGGTATAGCGACTGCAGCATTGTGAATGGATGACCTTTGGGGCTTTATAAGATGAGTTACTAATCTCAGACGCGACGTTTCATGAAAGCTTAGACATGATTGATGGTGGGAACTTGTTGAAAACGAAAACACCCGACTTATATCAGGCGCACCCGCGACTAAAGCCACTGCCGCTTCAAGTACGACTCAGGAAGTGAAAAGCGGCTCTGCAGGCTAATATTTCGCAGCAGCGAAGTCAGTCGCGCGTGCAAATTCACGTTGTGGCGAAAGCTTGCAATTACACACTTGGCCAGACTGGTTGTGAGCGATATTTGTTTGTGGTGAAGCAAACCCCATCGTAAGAAATCAATCATCAGCAGCATCTTGAAGAGCATTTAGGCATAGCGATGGTCCTGCAACATTTTTTAGGTACTATTTAATTTTTTTTATAGCCACGTTCAGCATAATTCATTCACATGAAAAACTAAAGTCTATTCAGTAACAAAGTGGTGGTTGCTAACGCTGAAATTTGATCGTCCATAGACAGGCATGTGAATGGGTGCAGCTCGCCTATGGTACTCCTGTATCCAAGAGTTAGTGCGGATTTTCAAGTCTTGTCTTTGAAAACATTTCGTTTAATGCTACCTGTAGATTCTCAAGACAAACAGTTTTACGGGAGCCTGCAATGTTTGCTAAATGAGGAACGGAGAATTCCTTTATTGCTTTGCGCAATAAAGTTTCACACTTAATACATGGCTAGACAAGCGTCTAAGTTAGCATATAAACTTTCATAAAAGTCAGCCTTGGCAAGTCAGCGACTCTTTCAAAACTGCATGTGTCGCTATGAAAAAATATCAATGCCAAGCACTTAGCCAATCCAGATCGCTTGAATAAAATCTTTCGAACTTTATGACGCAACCTTATACCGTGTGAAAAATGAGGCAGTCGCGACGTTGTCCTTCGTTGCAGCACCGCAAACGTTTTCCCCAGAAACAACATCACTGAGACAGTGAGCTTGTGTGCACTCGAGCCTGAAGCAACTATTTGCAGTTGCAAGCAAACTTCGCTCGAGTTTCACCATACTGCGGTGAGTGGTCCACTTTGCTGAAAATTTCAGCATAACCTACTTTTACTCATATATATTGACATTTACACTCATCATAGTTTTTCGCCGTACCTGAATTTTTTTCAGAACAATTAATCACCAGTTGAAATAATTGATCGACTTTAATTGAAAATTTGACCTTTTAACATGAAGTTTCCATTATAACCTCTGTTTCTTTTTTTTACAAGTATTCACTGAAGGAAAGGTTATCATATAAAAACACGCTTTGCATTTGTTATAGACATATATTGAACACCACAAAAACTCAGTTTGAGGGGGGTTGAAACTAACTGGTGATGTAACAAAACAGCAATGTAATCAGAGCAGTGTTTGCGGGCAACCTTCCCATTTCTTTTCGTTGTGTTAATATTCATCAGATCTTTTCAATCGACATTCTATGGAAGCAACTTATTGTTCAGTTGTTCGATTTATTTTCGTATTTAAAATAAGTCCTTTCTACGCTCGAAGTTCAGTCAAAACCATTTACGAGATTCAAAGTATATCACGAATCTAAATGATCACATTGGTCAATGAAGAATGGTTTCCATCAAAAATCCTCCCATTGCGAAATCTTCTAGATAGGTTTCAAACATTGGCCTCGTCATACTCTTCACTTTCGAAACAGTTTTTCACTAGTATCTCAATGTCCGCTTAGAACACCACTTAGTTACTTGCAACAACTGTCGCGATGACGAAAAGTTTTCTTGTGATGACATCAATATACATAGTGTTGTAATTGACTATTTTACAAAGAGATGTTGCGTTGGGGTACATATCTGGTATAACCAGTTTAGTAAACTGTACGTGTCACTTATGTGTCGAGAAATAACGCGTTCATCAAACATTTACGCCGTTTTCAGAAGGGATATCGCCCAATTACGTGAGAATTATTGCGCAGAAACATGGTAATAGGCTACGTACAAGTAACTAACTTGGTTCTACCAGACGTGTATCAATGGATAAATAAGCATTTACTTGAAACTAGTCACATCTACAGAAGCATCAAAATTGGAAGGCTACCCAACGTTTTTTCAATCTGCAAGTACAATGGTTGATGATCACATCCACAAGCAATAAAAACATGTGTAAAACAAGGCGATCAGGTGACGGGTAGCTTACAAAATGTTTAGTTTCCTTTACACAGAATTTCGCTAGATTAATGAATACGTCGTTTCGTGAAGTACGTATCCACAGATAAAACCTAAGCGCATTTGGAAAAGCTTTCGGAGTAAAGCGAAGTTAACGACTTCCTTGCTTACGCACTCACCACAATTGCAATGTTTCTGCCCGCACTTGGCAGCGGCCTGCAGTATTAGGGGTGCTAAGCTAACATAAACAATCAATTAATGTTTGCAGAGATAAAAACGTCAAAACATTTTCGAATGGCGAGCTTAGTTTCTGTGGAGTTTTTAGCAAAAGATTTTTGCTTTTACTAGTCCAGTATTACCAAGCTATACGATAAAGTCCCTAAACCGTTTTGTAATGTAGAAAAGTTAGGCCCAGACAGGCCAACCGTATTGGGCGCCGTTCGTAAAAATATTATATCTGACAGATTTAGCACAAAAACTGCTATCTCTGCGCATATTTAGCTATATCTGCGCAGAAATAACTATCTCTGCATGCATTTGGCTATCTCTGCGCAGAGATAGCTATTTCTGCACAGGGGTAGCTAAATGCATGCAGAGATAGCTATCTATGCGCAGAGATAGTTAAATGCGCGCAGAGATAGCTAAATGCATGCAGAGATAGCTATCCCTGCACAGAGATAGCTATCTATGCGCAGATATAGCTAAATGCGCGCAGAGATAGCTAAATTTGCGCAGAGATAGCAGTTTTTTTGCCAAATATGTCAGATATAATATTTTTACGAACGGTTCCCCATACAACCGCTTTAGCAAGTACCCTCGATTCTGAACAAGCCCAACAATGCGATGCTTTGAAAATAGTACGAGAGGCATAAAAAGTGGGTGCGACAGCTGTTTAGGAGCACAAGTTATAAAACATGAAAAAGTGGGTGCGGAAGGTGTTTAAGTGCACTAGTTGTAAGCCGCTACCTTGCGCTTTCAACTGATGATGAAAGACACACTTCTGATGCCAGATACTTTCGCAAAGCCACGCCAGAACTGCTTAACATAAAAGGGGTAGAAGTTTTGCATTCGCCAAATTTTATTTAAAACACTGAATGAACCTTGTCATAAAATGCACGAAAACAACCAGAGGGCTAAAGAGGACCAGATATAAAACACCGTACGGATTGATTCGCCAAGAGCTCAAGTGGTTTGCAGGAAAACTGCCAACTTTTTCACTTACACTCTTAATTAAAAAATATTTTGGATACCCGATAGCCGCAGTTTTCCAAAAGTTTTCTGAAAACCAACAACCATGCCTAATGAAACAAAAAAGCTCGCTGTAACTGTTGAATAATTTAAATCAAAGTGACATCAATCCATGCTGTTCAGTGCAATCTCTATGTAAACACAAAGCACGTGATAACTGCATAAGGCATAACCTGCAAACAGACGGTTCATGGGCTTGAAGGCAAACTCTACAACAAATGATGATAGTTGTTTGTGGAGCGAAGAGTTGATACGATCGAAGAGTTGATACCCTGTATGCAAGCTCCAGAACTCTGAAGACTACATCCCGTGCTTTAACAACTGGTACATGTAGCGAATATCGAAGCGAAATTTCGATGTCTTTGGCAAATAAATTACTACCGCGATAGTCAATTCAGAATTTCATATACATGCTGCACGGTGGGTTTTCTCCATTACAAAGCAGTCTGACTTAAAGAGAATTGAAGCATTTTGCAAACAACTGTACTTCGAACGATCTTCCGTGCAGCCTGCAGAACTTCGTGCACGTTAATTAAAACACCTATTGTCAAATGTACAATATTGTAACTTTGATTACCACGTCAGGAACTTTCCGGCAAACTAATTGGAAGGGGTCAGTGACATTTTATAATCCCAAAGGAGTTAACAGAAACTAACTATTCAATAGCATCGAATCAGCTTGGCTGCAGAGGCATCACATGAATTGACATGGAGATGCTATGGTAATCAAAGTAGAGGCTGAGAACGTTCTGGTTTTCTTCAGAGCACAAAAAGTCAAGTGGGATGTTCTGTAAAACACTGTGTATCAGATGAGGAAACAACGTTCAAGAATTTGTACTCAACGGTTACTATTACTTTAACTCTATCTTTGTTTCAAATATAAACGTCCCATCCATGTTTAACGCAAGATTACCTATTGGATTTACTTAGTTTTGGTACTTGTGATTTCACAGATATCGACCTGCAGTGAAATTAAGGACATATCTGTTTCTACGTAATAAAATTTATTGCAGTCGGTCACAGCCATCAGTTTTTTTCTAATACAGGGGTGCACAACTTTTTCGCTATTGTCGGCCGCATTACGTTTTTTTTTATGAATAACGGCCGTCTGTGAGTTCAAGATATTTCTATTTTGCTGCATTGCTTCTGTTTCCACGCACTGAGCCTAGCCTGCTTCCAAATGTCTGCTTGGCCGTCTTTCTGCTAAGTATCCGTATACATTTGACAAAGTGTTGTTATTAATGCACGGCTGCCGTAACTTAAATTTATTTAAAATAACATGTGCACGACTGCAGGTTGTGCGCCCCTGGTCTAATACAATGAGTCATTTCGGTACAGTTGTTTTTTCAGTATATCCTTCTGACGAATTAGAAATACCAATCAGCTTTACGTTTGCAACGAAAAGTGTGGTGTGTAGATAGTTCTTGTGACATAATTCACCATGCAAATATTTGCGAATATGTGATTCACAAGCCATTAAATATCGGTTGCTGAAAGCAATAGAATTTGGCATGATTATATTTCAACACTTTTACATCGATGGTTTCTTACCCTGCAAACTTACAACGGGGTGTGGAGTTTCGGTTTATGAAGGTCCAACATGAAACTATTGCAAATCAGGCAAAGTTGCTGCCAAACCAACTTCCATAAAATATTCATGTGCAAGAAACAAGCTTTCTCCTGCACCGTCCTCAGCGCCATCAATAAAGCTTCAATAAGGAACATCATATCTTTATGACGACAGCTGATGTGTTCATAAAAGCGGATATCAAGCGAAAAATCCAAAACCCCTTTCGCAAGAGAAAACTTTGGCCACTTTAAGAAAGCTATAAATCTGATGTCTTAGTAGTTACACATATAATACAAAGTTGATCAAGTCCTGTCGTGGGCAATCTGTGTGGACTACTGCCAATCCACTTTCAAGTACTTCAGATTTTTGACAAGGCTGAGCTCAATTAGCCAAATTGAACTGACAAAGGGTCAATTCTCATGAGAAACACGAATCGATACCATGCCTCTGGCCAAATGTCTACGGCTCAGGTGAAGTGTGAGAGATAGATCCTTGCTGTTTCGCAGTAGTGGATTAATTAAGTTTGCGTCAGGTTCTTCCATTCCCTGTATTGTGATGAGAACTTTTCAGTTAAAATGCGAAGAAAACTTGCAGGATGATTTCGGTTTTAGAGAAAAATCGCTTCAAATCAAGTAAACCAAAATTTGGAAAACTTGCATTTATAAAACAATACCAACATTGCTTTCAACTTCGATGCCTATTAAACTCTCAGATTTACAGTGTTTTGAAATTACACTTGGTTTCATGAATTTTTTTGTTATTTACTACTTATGCCAATATACCCATGCTGAAACTCTTGGAAATTGGTTAAATCAGCAAAACTTCATAAGAAGCAAACTTGCTTAACAGCTAATTTAAATATTTATCAATACCAAATATCATAAATGTACTCTTTAACACGCTGTTACTTACAGTTATAAAGTTAATATTACTTACAGTTACAAAATAGAACGCTACCACGCGGTCGCAAGGAAATAAAGCTGTGTGAAGGTTTATATAAGAATTATACAAAGTGACAGTTAGATATCGCGACTGCAATGCGATAGCCGCAAATAACTTTCAAAGATGTCCAATTTAAGGCGTTTTGACTATGTTCCATTCTCAGCTGGAAGGTTCTGCGCGGTGCTTTTCTCTTGGCTAACTGTACACTGGCAGGTACGGATTTGTTTATAAAACACAAGCAGTCGTGCGAACACGAGCAGTTTGGGCAATGACAAGCTGGCATCGGAGATCAGCAATAGCCGTGTAATCTGGCTTTCTAAGAATTTCAGATTCAGCAAGAACCTTTACTGCCCGTTTTTCATTGACAAAGGTATATCTTATAAAAATCTAACTCCATGGTCATCGGAGAAGCGCGCTTATTAGCTAATAGTCGGCACTTATAGAAAAATGAGCTTTACAATAAGATTACATTTCAAAATCACCTATCTCAATGAGTGCTGTTTGAATGTTTTCCACATGTAACATTTTGTTTGTTTTTTATGAAAAAACAACGGATATTTTTTGATAGTTAAACTCATTTTTATCTTTTGTAAACTCCTCGAGAAATATATCTACAGTATATGCGTTGCTGGAAGATACAAATACTTATACCATACAAGCAAACTAATTACAATGCCAGATCAAAACAGAAAAGAGCGCACTTGCTACAAACTGGTCGCAAACGACTAACTGTGAGAACTTTTTCAGTGAAACATCTGTTGCGCCCTGGCAACAAGGCTGAACAGATGGAAGGCTGAGAATGCAAGCTTTTGTTTAACATGTTGACTCAGCTGGCATAATTATTCTGTCTCTGAAAAATCAAAATGCTATTGTTTTCATTCAATCTCGTTCCGCAAGCCGCAATTGTAGTTGGCAACGTGGCTCGTAGCCAGGGGAGCGAGCACGCCGCTGTCACGTTCCCTGCCAGCGGCAGATAATAACCCTTTTCATACGGTCCTGTGACTGGCAACTCGTGGAAATGTCGATAAAGCGCAACAAACCCTTTTTGCGTGACGAAGTTTTTAATTGACTCGAGCTCGAAGAAGTTACGAACAAGCGCAGTTAGAAAGCAAGGAAGAAACGGATTTGTGAGTTTTGTGTTCCCTACAAATTGCATCAAATTTTGCAAACTTTGGTGTTGATTTTAGGCGCCGTCTTTACGCTCACCTAAGGTATAGAAAGCCGAGTAAACATGAATTTTTAAATACTTCAAAATACTGTCACCTCAGTCTATAATTACCACTAACCAATTTTCGCCAGTTACTAATTATAGAAAACTACAAAAGATTCGAGTACTGGATAAGCAAAATATTTCAACCAGGTTACCGATGTGCGTTCTTGCAGAAAGACGTCTGAACAGTGCTGCATTTCTCTGAACTGCTGATTTAAACCATTGCAAAAAGCTCTAGCAAGGAGAACCCACGTTTTTGAACTACTCTGAAAAGCTTAATTTTATTTTCATCTGTTGCTGAATTCATCAGTGAAACGACTTTGAAGATTAGCTCATGTTGAGAAAAAATGTTCAAAATTTGCCTAAGCTTCCGTTTACGGTTGCGCAAAGGTTCTTTCTGTACGTGATGTCAACCGAACATCAGGCGAACATACAGAACGCCGCCGCACGGTGATCGTTAGCTATCCAATAAATCAAATTTATCGGCTCTCAATCTTCATTGGTACTGGTGCCTTCTGTTTAGCTGTTCCAGGCACCTGTACGCAAAAAAAATCTAAATATTTTAATGCATGTGATTCTAAAGGTTGAATGGCACAACTGCATCATCACGTTTTCGTTCCTTGCCTTAAAATATCAATCTGCTTCTCCGAATTCGTCTTTCACTCTCTTGGCTGCGCATGATTCACAGACTTCACGTGTCTGAGCTCATTCACGCCCGGAGCTACAGCCCCGAGAATCATGGGAAAAAGGTGCGTGCTTCCCTGTTTTGCCATCCGTCCTTGTTACGCTTTTGACACGGTCGTCCACACGCGGACTCGACACGGTTGCAGCAAACCGTGAAAAGCGCTTGATTCGATCGCTGCAAGATGCTAATGACAACGTTTTAATGAAATCGAAGCGAGGATAAGAAAGCACTTATAAGCAGATTAAGCTGGATAAATTTCATAACCGATGTCATAAGGACGCGCAGGTTTGCCTTCGGGAAGGTGCGAAGTGCTGCAGAGGGATGTATGTCACAAATCATAAACAACTGAGTTTGGCTGGTGAAAATAAACTTCTGATCTTCAAAATCTAACCGGACACTTGCAAAGCTTGTCCATCCACGCGAAACTGGTTGCCCTCTATCGTTTCAGGCGCACGCATCGATTCAGTGTTGTAGATCAACTCAACTCTGCATAAATAGGCCAATCCCAACATCTCGAAGGTGGTCTGGCTTCCAATCAGCAGTTGGTGTGAAGCTTTCTTTATGCAGGCCAGCAAAAGCGCTTGCAGTGGCGTCAAAGCGATTTCACAACAAACTGCAAATAGTAACATAACAACTGAACCACTTATACTAGAGGTGGACAGATTGATCTTAGGATGATATGTGTATCATACGAGTAAAAAAGTCGTACATATACTTTTTCACTATTTTTTGGTATCTCTCCCCACAAAAGTACAAATTAGTCAATGCTTCACAGCAAGAAACTAATAGCTTGAATGGAGAACTGCTTGTTTTGACAAAAATTTGATTATATTTGAACTGTGATTTGGGGGATTTTATCAGTCAAATACTTTTTATGAGTTATTTCGAATTTGCGAGACATGAGTTCACCACAGTGTCAAAATATAAATCTAGGAGAACAGAAGTTTTGTCTAATGCATATATGGAAAAATCGGTATCTGAAGAAATATCAAGTTTAGCGGTATCAGGACAGTTATCGCTGAAAACCTGGTGCATTCATACCATAAAACGCTTATATAATGTTTATCAAAGGCTCATAACTAACATTGGCATTATTTTTAAAAATACGTTTTCTGTGATAATTGAAGTTAGCCATGTTTTGATAAGTAAGCCCTTTTCCGCTCTTTCTTCTAAACGTTTGTGAATTTATCGTAGTGATTTAAGACTCACTCAATTGCCACTTATTAATTTTTGTTATTGCTTCTTCCGAAACTGCCAACACGTGATAGACTTGTCGTGCACTATCAATTAAATGAGAATGTGTAAGCCCTTCAAGAGTATTAAGCTGATTTTTGAAAGCAGGTGAAATCGTTTTCACCACTGATCCTGATTTAACCCAATTTTAAGCTTTTTAAATTAAGCTGAAAGGTTAATAAAACAGTATTTTTATTTGATACGCTTTTTGGCAGTATATCTAATTACTTTCTTTTTCTTCTCAAAATGACTAGTTCTCTCAAGGTTTAATGTGACTCGTTGCTTTTGAAAGAAATACGAACCCAAATCATGTAGAAAAACGTTAGCCTCTGACTAAACAGCAAAGATCAAATTTTGTCAGTTTCAAATTGTAAGCTTTCAGGTAATTGGCAAGTCAAGTTTATTTACTCACTTTATGGAAATAAATAACTTTTTATTGGGTGGTTTTTCATGACTGATAGACCCTTTAATAAATTGGTACAAATGTTGATGCCATGCATATGCTAATAGAAAACTACCTCACTTTGTTTGACTCAATATGACCTGCATAGCGAAAACGCTTTCTCGTTTGACAAGTGTATGCACCATGTTTCCCTGTAATTTGCGAATTTTAAAAGAATAAATTTGATAGCATTAATTGAACAATGAATCAACCGACCAGTCACACAAAGAAATAAAACGTAACGAACTGGTCAAAACAGAATTGGCATATGCAAGTTAAAGGTAAGAATTAGAAAATTCGTTGTCGTTATATGCAGTTCTAGTACAGCAGTATTTTTGAAGAGATTGTTGGCTGCACGTAGGTTAATTATCAGTTGCCCAGAAATTGCAATGAGATGAGTCACAAACAAATATAACAACGTTTTTACTTTTTTATAGCGCACTTTAAATGAATCAGACATTCTTTATTTTTGCTTAAAAGTTCTTAGCCGTCGAGGCACATACATTTTGTCTTTGTTGACTCTTTTTTATCATTTATCTGAATTTTATCATAACCTTATATGCAGGCTGTCCACTTTTCAACCTTCGAGTGTGTGTATCGCATAACTTAATTTATTTTTTTCAATCTCGGCAAACATGCTGATGCGACAGGAGGCTTCAAACCATGGCCGTCACCATGGGGTACATGGTTTAAAACCCTCCAAAAAGTTCAAGCCCCGTTTACCATGGCGGTGACTGAAATTTATAAAGATTACTGAATTGTGACTTTTTGTACTGAATCTTCAGGAACATAAAAATCATTTAAAAAAGTGAAGCTAGTACTTTAAAGTCGTTCGTGAAATTAACGCATAAATGTGAAAAAGTCAGATGTGGCTCAAAGATGAAGTAGTGAACGAGAGGCAAAGCCATATAAAACAAACTTAAGCAACTGTGTGAGAAAAGTTGATTTCACAAACCTAATTCGTCCTGTGTTGACTCTGAAGCATCGATGCGAGATGCTGTCATGCGAGACTGATTTGGTCTCGCTTTGAGATAAGGTCTGAAATTCGGGAGTTACTGCACTTTCGTCACAAAAGAAGAAGAGGATCGGCGAAAAGATTATGAATATTTAAAAATTATTACCACAACCAAATTCACAAACTCACCGTAGTGTATATCCTCCCAAAAACTGCAATTAAATATACGATTGCAACGTACGTTCCTTGGCGAAAATTGTGGGTGTTCAAAAAACAAACCTTCTTCATCTGCGTCTCACCAAATGTGGCCTGGACCTTTTATGTTTGTTTTTCAGCATATTCAGTCACCAAATTATTCCCCTTTGCATTACGAAGGAACAATGAAATTCATGTGCTATTGGATTACAACCCAGTTCATAAGACATGCTCCAACTTCGTCATCTACACTATCACAGATTTGCAACGTTATTTTTCGTCACACTTGCGCTATACTGCTAGCAGTACAGAATCTCAGCTGCTATATCTGCAGTTATTATTTCAAGGTTAAAATATCGTATAAAATATGTGCTCTGAAGTAAATTTTAACAAATCAAAGTTTTTACAGAAGCATTTTATGAGACGTTCGTGGTTTTAGAGCTTTGTCACAATTGGTGCAATGAAAACTACATTTAATAAGAATTGATTGGAACTAAATTGACGTAATGGCTAAATGCTTGATTCTCGCTGCATTTTCGTTTTCTGTAAAAATGAACGCATATTTTGTAACTTACAACTGGATTTTCATTCGTTGAAAAGATCTTTAGTAAACACAAATCTCAAATATGATTCATTTGAAATAATTTAGTGTTGATTTCAAAACATTTTTATGCAGAATAACAAAACATTTTTCTTACCATGACTGTGCCAAATTCCCAAATGCATTTACTTTCAAAATTGGAATTTTGTGCCTTAGAGTGCTGATTGTGCCAATGCAAAGCGATAAGGATGCACTCTAATCAACCTTTGCCGCATAGCAGTTACATGTCCAAAATAAATTTTTATTCGCAACTTGATAATGGATAATATTGACAAAATCCTCTCGCGGTACTCCTCTTTTTCGCGGTGGGGTTCATCCCTTATCGATTTCTTTTGTTAATTGGACAGTTACAATCCAAGAAATGCACTGTATTGATGAACGCAGTTTGTTGGATGTGACAGGTTGCAGCTTAACTTGTTTTGTCCAGCAACAGAACCCTAGTAGTTACCTGAAGCTTTTCTGCCTGGTTAATTTGCACTTTGCTTTCGTAGACCAAGATTTTGTCAGATTCGACGGTATCTTATCTTATCATAAAGGATTTTAGATGTGGACATATTCGTGAATTGCAACTGGTCACTGAGGTCTGTGTAAGTTATTCTATTGCTGTGGTGTGCGTTTCGAATAAATCGTTTCGAAAGATGTTTTTTGTGGTTTTGAAAGTAATTTAAAATTCTCAAGAAATGTAAACATTCAAAAACTAATGATTCATAGCAGGAAATTAAAATAATTCATAGCAGGACTTGATTTGAAGGGTTCCCACAAAGTGAAAACAACTTCGTGTAGATATATTATTCCTTGTTATGGTTTCGCAAAAAAAGAAAAAAATGTCAACTGATTTTCTTCAACACGCATGCCTTTCGTAATCAGTCAACACTTTTCTCAAATGACTAAACTAACTAAAACGTTGATAATNATTTACGATAATCCCAATTTATTATTCATCAATGCTTACATTTCAAAACTTCCCTTGAAACATTCGTCTAAATTCATTAAAAGTGCTCTTTTGCGAATGGTGGAAACTGATCTTTTTTAGCTATCTGAAATGGCATCACTGGCAGCTAATTACATTCAATGTTCCTTCTGAACAGTGCTGCCAGAGTTGTGAATTTGGCCTCTGGTTGAAACTTGTTGTAAATGCAAATTTTCAGCCGTATCGCAGAGAGACTTTGCGATATAAGTTTAAATCTAGAATGTCAATCCTCAACCGAGTGTTTACATGGGTTGGTGACTCATTTGCTGTCTCACTCATCACCAGTCGCCGCGCTTTCTTGCTNATAAAGCCTACAACCAATGTAAACTAACGAAAAGATTGTGGAGTCATAGGGCACTTCAAACGATGAATCGAAACAAGATTGGATGACGATCGCCCGATTCGTGATTTTTAACGCTTTCCTTGTTTGCTTTTAACAAGAGAAGGTTTTAGTAATCTCCAACGTTCTTGCAACTCTGTCGAGACCAGTGGTTCAACTATTTCAGACTTTTCAACTTTCAGTGAAGTTGTCTCAATGCGAACAGACGAATACTCGGAAAAGTTGTGTTAAACCTCTGTCGTGTTTGTATAACAACCTCTTGGTCTTTCCGTATGAGTATGTGAAGACCAAAAGCTGCTGGTCAACATGGGTTTTGTTTTCTGAACCAAGTCATTATAGACGGCCATCAGCTCAAGATACTCAAAATGTGCAAAGCAACTTAATATCTTCATCGTTTCGCGCATTCGGACATGTCAAAGTAAACGATAGTGATTGCTTTTTCTTCCGACCGTCGAAGAGGAAAGAAGCTTTGTTTATAAATTCACACATGGTTGAATTGATGTGAAATCTCGCACAATCGTTTGTTTGTTGTGATTATGACTGGTTGCTCATCTGATGTCCTAAGCATTTAAGGTTACGCCCTGTAAGCTGCGAGGGACCCACACAGACCGCTAAAGGCGTAATTGAATTTAGCAGGAAGTTCGGGGTTATTCAATCTTAAGCAAGTCATAATATAATTATTTTCAACGTTACCTCCCGTTTGCATTCTCAGTTACAAGTAACTCACTGGTGTGCACTGCGTTCACCTTTCAATAGACAATAATATGGCGTCAACGAGAACTCTTCCACGGTTGCTGCATTTCTAAGCGAAAACAAAAGGTTTTAGGAGCAGCAGCAGTCGTTTGAAAAAACCGATGTTGCTGGGTCTTTGCACTAGTGAAGTGGTGAACAATAAAAATGACCAAACTTTTTTCTCATTATTGCCAATTCGGCCTTTACAACTTTCATTGCAGATTGTCTTCCGGTTCTCTGAATCGCGCATGAAAACTTACAAACAAGACAAATTTCAAGCACGTGCTCTGCAACCACATCATTTCGCCCGAAGTGTATGAGATCAGGTTGCCAACTGAGCAAACATATGTTCGAAAAGCGCTGCTGGTCTTCAGAGCAAACTAAAATGAGGTCAGCTCTCCGAGCAGACGTTCACTTTTATCCACAGCTGAAGATTTGAGTGATGGCTGAACGTATCGCAAATATTCCATGTGAGTCGAACAAACGCTGTCACGTGCCTTGAAAAAGTTTTGAAGAATAAGATAACTACAATGCAGAAAAATTTCTCATCCTACCACCTGCTTCTGTTTGTGATAATGTCGTGTCGCTGGTTCAAAGCATTGAATGAAACCTCTCACGAACGGACCGGCTCTGTTTTTAAGAAATCAAAGAGAAATGTGTGTACAGTAAACTTTGCCTTAAGCACAGCATTATAAAGCCAGAAACCTGGCAACAGGTAATCTTTGATCTTCGCTTTAAGACTTGTTTCCTTTCAAAGGGCCGGAAACAAAAAGCAGCTGACCAACGATGGTCCGTGAGGTAACTACTCGAAAAACTAATGCTAAATACAATAACTATTAAACTTGCTCGGGACTTACAAGGCTTCCGTGATTTGAGAACATTTGCAAAAGAGAATCAACTACAAAAACTTTGTGTTGCAGTGGTTGATATTGCTTATTATAGCACACCAGTAACTGTTGAACACAGTGCTTTCGCATATTTCACATTATTTAATCAACATAAAAAGGACTTGAAGTTATCGTCCCGCTCTTACTGTATTTCGGGAACAATTGTTGGTGCGGGAGACCGCAAATTTTTCCTTGAAGTATGTGTGTTTCTTTTTTAAACCGGTGTCTCCCAGTCAACCTGCTGTAATTTTGCTTCAGCGATCAATTTTGCAGGTACAAAAAAATTATTTCAGAATATTTTGTTGTTGCTGGGTATTTTTACCTGCAATGAACTTTCCTGAGATAGCATTATGTTGTTAATGTCGATTACCTTCTAACGGATATTGCTTACAAGACCTTGAAAGCAGTCTTTGAAATGCTGACATTCCTTAAGCAACACTTGTTTCCGAGTTTTGCTTGACTTGGTTTGTGCCTGCTACCAGTAGAAATATAGCATGTACGCGAACCACTGGTAAAACTCATGCGAAAGTGGAGCTTTGAACGACGTTTTTTGCAGCAGTTCGTCGACAGAATAATTATTTTTATAGGCTCTGACCGACACGCCCGACGCAGAAGTCACTTTTGGATTACGCGTCGACATTCATCTTTTGGTGACTTGAAACCTATTTCAAAGCAGTTCATGCGATGTTTACGAGATGGTTAAGCTTTTATTCTTTTTTCTAAAAGTGGGACGGCTCTTTGTTTCTACTGTTGTGAAAACACTTTGCGCAATCATTCAGACAACCAGTACAGGCTGCTTTTGATGTTCAATCCTTTGTTTTGGAAGAGCAGAGTCGTTTTACAACGTGTCAACATTCAGCTTGAATTAAGGTTCGCCTGTAGCGGCTGTCATCAAACTAGACTTTTCAAACAACTGTTGAGGCCAAAACAAAGTAAAGGTTTTTTATTCAACTCATTTTTGTGCATGCAAAACTGGCCTTTAATTTAAAGTTACTGAGCTGTTTCAGAAATGAGTTGAAGCAACTGGGTCTGCCCGATAATGAAGCGAAGCTGGTTACTATAGCTGTGCACAACAGCTCATCAACATTCAATGCATATTATGCACTGGTTGCGGCCTGAATCATCTCTTCTCAACTGTTGTAGCATTTCTACTCGTTGAACATGGCACCGGTTGTGGTTTTTCCAAAATATTTTAACTTCAAAGTTATAACAGGTCAACAAAAAAACACTTTTTGTACTAAACGAGAATATGACATAAGTTTTTTAGATAACTTTTGGGTGCTGATTCCAGATTTGGCTTGTGGCACGTCACGTTTTGGAGTTACAGCGAAAGGCTTTTTTGGGTATATAGACAGTTGTGCGCTAATATATTAGCTTTTGTTTCCAAGTGAAAAATGACCTGATAATTCAGTCCATATAAAGTTTGTTAATTTATTATAAATGATCAAAAAAACAAGTTGAAGAAACAAGCAGAGGACTCCTGGCCTTGGTAGTGGAACTCATAAAACTTCTACAAGTGTTTTGAACAAGATTTTCTTTTAAAAAACGTGGCTGGATCACCATGAGACAACATCCAGCAGGCGATACCATGATTGATTCTTTTCAGAACCCCTGGTATCTTGCTTCCATAGCTTGAATATAATTCACCCTGGTAGCCACTCATGACATCAAGGTTTTCCAAAAAACATTGGTGTGAATGAAAAAAATGCATCTTTAGAGATACTGTAAATGCAAGACCATCTCCATGTAAGCTAAAGCAATTCTGCAACTTCTGCTTAAAAACAATGAGCCTTAATGTTTCTTATAAAGATCGAGCATATCCACCTGAATGCCTTCTGAACTTGTAATTCCAGTGCATTCTTAACTGGACATTCTTAANTTGAAGTTTCGATCTGTCAAAACCTTTACAAATCTAGAGGCCTACAAAATTCCTTCTTTCAATTTAGCTTTTCTGAGATCAGGTAACTTGTCTCACAATTAGTTAAATTAAAGCTACTGGAATTGCATTTGGCTATTGGTTTCACAAAAATTTTTTTCAAGCCCAATTTTATATGCAGAGGTGACATCAGGACTTATCATCATTTGCTAATGGAGGATGCTGAGCTCCTGAACACTGATCATTCCGAGAACATATAAGCTTCTTGTGGACGAATGTTGCTTTTCATAGTGATCCGCAGTAGCACCTAGAGTGGTTGTCCCATAAACATAGAAAACAGCACTACTTGGTAACTCCTATGTGCATTCCCATTAATAAGCTTAAGACCTTGAGAGTTCCACACAGGCTCCACTGGTAGCCAGCTTAACCAACTAAAAAGCATTCAATATAGTCTGATTGTTATCTAACGATTCATTCAAATGAACGGAATGTGCAATGGGGATTTAATATTTTAATATGCCTGTGTACACAGAAATAGCAATATGTCACTCAAAAAAACAGATTCTTGCATTTAAATCACTCAGTTAAGGTTGGTAAACTTGCTTTACTTTCGTAAATGGTATGTCAGCTACATCAATTATTATTATATGTTACGTCACAATCCAAAACAATGATATCTTTTGTTGTTCATAGGCCTGTGGTAGGCTAGGTAGCTGGTAACCACAACATACAGATATCTCAAAAACTAGATGTGCTACAAAAAAATAATAACATTTTTGAAATCAGCGTCAGAAATTCTTTTAGGGGCACTTATTGCAATCACCGTTTAAATTTTGCTGTTGACCAGTATAATCGATTCCTTGACCCTAATGAAGTGGCCATCGAAGTCCACTCTGAGGAGAGTTAGGTTGGTTAATTCAATCACAACCGACAGTACAGAAACGCCAATGCAACATGGCTTTTCTTGAATGTTAATTTGTTAAATGCAGAAATTCGTAGCAATTATTTTTGTAATTTCTCTTGGTGTTACGGCAAAACTGCTGCAATTACCGAGCCCAAGTGTTACTCCAAGTAAAATTTTCTTTTGATGCAGACCACATTTGCGCAAGCTTGCTTAAATAACGTTCCTCGTTTCCGAAATTTCGTTTAAGAGTGAGGTAGAGAAAAAACTATTCCAAACAAGTTGCTTGAGGTTTACTATATTGGTTTTACAAACGCTTAGGTAATCTCAATATGCGTTTAAGTTTTTATGAAAAAAGTCAATAGTCCAAGTTAAAAAGTATACCGATTTTTATTGTTTAAGGGCGCTTCTGTACGAAAAGCTACGTTTGGGGAAAACAGTAAATTCCAATAGTTATGTATTTCTATCCCTCAGTTATTGCTGTCGGTCTGCTTGACTTATCTCTGTTATACATGAAATGTGAACAACAATTTCTTGATTCTGTTGTATACCTAAAGTTACTACTTCGATTGGTCACAGGCAGTGAGCCTGAGATCCTTTTCCACATTCAGTCTATACTGCCGCATTCAAGCTTGGAAGGCAACAAGTGTTTTCAAAGACGTCCGTGGAGAATGAGCAAGATCTAAACGCTGCTGAGTAGAAAATTTTTTAATTACTAAATTGTAAATTTCATTTCTATTAAACTATCAAAGAATCGTTTTTGTCAATGGAAATTCAGGTGCGTTCAGGTTTCCAGCCGAAGGAACTAAAGCAGTGGTTCTCGACCTTTTTTGAACCAGGCCCAACTTTTGTCTTCAAAAAAATCTTAGGTGTCACCAGAACTACCACATGTCACAGGGGCGGATCCAGAGGGGGAGGTTGGGGCGATCGCCACCCCAAAACTTGCGAAAGTATCTTTTTTCACAATGAATTTGTAAAAATTGGAAAACACCATTCGGGATGTGAAGACATTTGGTCGTCCATTGTTTTGTCACAGCAGTGTTGAGAAGTATACTTACAGTAGCGATGCTGTTATGAGACTTGACTAACAAATAATACTGAAATCGCACCCCCTAAACTTACTGGCTGGATCCGCCCCTGACATGTCAAAAGTATTCGTTTTTGCTCCGTCACTACAATGCTAACTACGTGATATGAATTATAAATGCACAAAGTGTATTCAAAGTCATAGCGATACCTAATAACATTGTTAATAGGAGCTTTGTGCTTGATGTTGGTTTCATATCTGTTTGATTCGAGGTTCCAGTTTAGTCAGTTTCAGTCTGAAATGGCCACACTTGGTTATTTCTAATTGATTTATCTTAGCATGCAGCAAATCCGCAACAACACTAAACCCACATTCGACCATATAAGATGACGAAAAACTTATCAGTTTTTGCCTTGTCAAACTACTCGCGCGGGGATATTTTTTAGCCTTCCTCGGACAGCGCATCATGGTTCTTTGATCTTAACAAGAGTTTTCACGGATTCATCTTGCTGTAACTCACATACTTCCTGTTGGCATCCTGTTGCGGATAAATCTACTAAAAGTGGTTGAGTCAACCAAGAAGGGAATTTTATTGCTTTCAGATCATGACATCTTTCATTGAAGTCATTGATCACCATTTCAAAGTGTTCAGCAATAACCGTATTTGCCTCTTGAGTGACATCACATTCTTTTAACCAAGGAAATTGGACATCGCTCTTTGTCAAAATATCGCTTGTACACAAACTGAGAAATGTCACAAATCCAGCAGCACAAGACGGGAGAAAACTGTGTTTTGGAAAAGCATTGATCTGCATTGGCAAGTAAAATAAAAGCTCAGCAGCTTTTTTCTTTTCACGAACGGTAGGCAATAAGGTGTGACGTAATAAAACGACAAGTATTGTATAAAAGTTCAATGAAACATGGAAGTAAACAAGTGAACCAGCTTGAAATATCTACCAATAAGTTTGATTGTGAACAAGTGAATTTTCATTTTGTACTCTCACCAAAAGTGGTTCGTACTATCTTCAAAAACCTCACCAAAATTTTGCCAGTCTCCATCGGTCACGTTGAGAACGACTGAATTAAAGGATTGCATTATAGATATAAATGCACTAGCCATGCAAAATCAGCTCGCATATACAAAATATCGTTGCCAGTTAGGTAAAGTCCATACAAAGCAAACATTTTTTTTCGTGTTTTTATTTGTCAATTAAAATGTGAAAAGGTTTGACGTTTAGTACTGCATCTAGTAACGAAAAAAACATATCATTCAAACTGAAAACGAAAATAATGCCTTGAACTGAATTAGTGATTTCGGTTTCCACACAGAAAATTTGCAGAAGTAGCAGAGCTTTTTGAAGTGGCAGCAACATACAAATCAACAAATGATGGTAGCGGAAATGAAAGAGCTACAATATTGCATGTGCAATATGCAAACCATATCAGTTTCATCTTCCAGTTGTTGACAGTTTCTGCAGAATTTTGTTCTGTACAACCTCTGGAATCTTGTTGCTTTCTGTTACAACATGTTACAGGCTTTCTGAAGAAAACAACGCCAAAGGAGTTAGCGTTACTCGATCGCTTCAGACATCCACCGATTTCTTAACCTGTGGGAGTGTTCTTGCGGCAGCAGCAATTTATGTTTAAAAACTTCCATTTGAGGAAAATCATTCAGTGTCAGTTTGGGGAACAAAATATGAAGAAACAATTCGGCTACAGACTACAGTGATTTGACGAGTCGGCAGTTTGACATGATGCTTATAAGTCAGTCTTGCGACAGGTCAATGCTGGACCTATCGTAATACATCCGTTGCCGAAATATCCTTTTTTCAAATTAAATGTTGACAAAATGTAACATTGCAGAATTATATAACACTGCTTATCTTTCAATTGTCTCCAAACTTTCCAGCAGTGATGTGTTTCTATTGAAGCTTGACGTTTGACACCTTTCTATGTGGAATTTGGCAGAATAAAATCAATAGCTTGCAGTCCTTAGTTACCAGGCGTTGCGATATCAACAACCAACTCCAACACACAGATTGCTTCTCAAGAGAAGTCAAGCCGTTGCTGTCAAGATAAAACATTATAAATTTAGAGGTCTATAAGGGCCCTGCAAGACTGGCATTTCGTAATAAGAAACGATTAAAGAGTAATCTTTTTCGGAGTGAAGTGGAACAGATGGTATGTTAGTCCATGCTTCTTGTGTGGATATCGAAATTTAATAAGGGTTTTGATCAATGCCTTACCTACCTTTTTGCTGTTTACATCTGTTTTTCTGTAAGTGATTTTGTCTCACCAAGTCCAGGAATATTTCTAAAATCAACAAGTACATCAAAGATTCTGTTTCAACAAGAGCTGAATTGGTCCACTAAGTAGGCAAAATGTATGTAGTCTACTCTGAGAAGGTCATAGTTAGTGTATGTTTCATGACTGTGTGAAAAGATATTTTTCGATAGAATACATAATATTTATACAATAATCTTGACAAGTATAGTGTATGGTTTTAAAATCAACTAATCACATCAATCATGTATTGTCGTCGTACAAGCATGGAATACTTTAACCATGATAAAACAGGAAATGATCGTGACAAAGCAAGAAACCAGCAGCGGCTATGAACTGAGTCAAACTGCAAGTGGTACTCACAGTTACGTCATCTCCGCACATACGGGCACATTAGTATGTTGAAACATTGACAAACAAACGTTATCTTAGTTTTCTAGTAAATATTTCTTGGAATGCAACCTTCTCTTTCAAGTTTCAAAATCGTTTACGATTAATAGCTCGCTAAGTTCCTTTGCACGCATGCGCCAATGGATGCAGAGCGTGTTTTCAATGTTTTACTGAAGTCTATGTTATTGTAATCGTAAACATACGCCTCAAGCCCAGCACTAAGTGGGTCACGTTCAAACTGAAAGCGGAAGGTATCCAATCAGGCAAAGCGAACAATAAATGCCTAGCTGCTGTTATTTCACTGTCGTAGATCAGCAAGATACATTGAATGAAAATTTTGTCTTGCCCTAATCAGCACCTAAACATAGTGTTAAAAGGTTGATGTGCGCATTTCGATCAAAAACGATCATTCCGCTTAAGTATTTTTTGCGCTCAAAGTCATGTAGAAAGTTTTGCAAACACTTTCATTACCAGTGCAAACTTGGATGAACTAGAAATACTTTATTTCAGAGCAGTGGGGCAAATCTTCTCAGGAAAAAAATAATTTTGAATTTATTGAGAAATCTTTTTTAGATGTTTGCGTTTTGCAAATAAATGATAAGAGTCAAGCATATTTTTCTGAACATTAAAGACATGCAGAGATCTTTCGTTTTTTATTTTGATCCATGACGATGTCCTCGATATAGTCAAATAGGGTTCAATTTGGTTCGTTTGAAGCATTGATACATATACCTGAAAATGAACAACGCTGCAAGCATCATATAATATTTACTTTTACATGTCAAATATGTCAAACCTTAGATCTTAACGCAGATTACCTGCAATGATGCTGAATAAGTATTTCATGGGGTAATAAGAAGAAAGCCGCATCGAAAAAGAACAACGATTAAAATCCCTATACTCGCCTAAATGACACATACGAATTATGGAGGTTGGTGGAATGCAACAGATATATGCAGATTGCATTATATAAACTTTTTTACATTTTGCTATGCCTGCAAACAAGTCATTTCTACGTAGGTCACCGTGATTTCTTGTCTTTGTAGCAAATGGGAAATAACCTAGAAAGCTGTTTCGCTTGATAAAATTTGCCTGGTTACCTGCACTGGTACAGAAAATATAAATCGCGCAATGTGCGCATTGCCACTATGCACTGAGAAGATTAGCCGCGTAGGCAGAAAACAAAACACGACACGTTTTTCCTCAAAGCTTTGTCACAATTCCCCTTGATCGAACACAGCAATTGGTGTGTCAGTGAATAATAAAATTCCACCTGGACGTGTTTTTTTCACGATCATAAAGCTTGCGCACTTGCACTGCGGTGTCAAATGTATGCCCACTTACGTCATTCTCTTACTTCAGTTTCTTCTGTTTTTTTGTTAACTTGAAACCGAAACGGGACGCTCGCCGTCTTTGGGCGAGATCCCTACTTATACTGTACAGTCTCAAATAGAGTGTGACAGCTTCTGCTAAAGCTGCTTCGGATCGATTGTTACACTACGAACAGCAGGGTTGAGTGAGAATTAACTTTGCCCAGGTGAGGAATGCAGAGGATGTTTTATTTCCGTACATATGTTTTTTTTCTTGGAGTTAAGTAAGACCTAACTTGCATGCATTACTCACACTGCTATTTTCGACGACGTAAAATACTGTTTATTGCCCAGAATTGGATGAGCAAAAACTTAAAACATCTACCAATTTTCTTTTGCTACCTTGTCCGATCAGAAATCATTGAAATGCTTGCCTTTGAAAATTGTTGGTACATCACCTACAGTTTGTTCGATTTATTTCAGTGCATCAGAAAAAAATGCCTTTTTTAAGTATTTATTATTTGCGAATTGTCATTTATTTTTCACTGAGAGGAAAATATTTCTCTTAAAACTTGCAAAAGCAATGAAATGCAGAGAGCTTACGCACTTAGCTGATTTTTCAATATTGCAGCAGGACAATCTAAAAATGATAATCGAAAAGAAGTACTAATAAGCTTTGAGCACTCTATCGCAACAGCTTTCTCCGAAATAGCTGCAAGCTGTAAATTTATATCATAGGCATCTGAAGCCAAAATAAATGTAAGTTTTTTTTGGTTTTGACGTAGAGCTCAGCTTAACCTCTTCGCTCTGTATTGACAATCTATCAATGAAAAACAGCAAAACTTCAGCAAGCGACATATCCTATAAAAATCAAATATTTTTTACCTCTGAATACCGATCGCCTAAGTGATCTTGCCTTGAAGTTTGTGTAAAATATCTCACAAAAAGCAGAGTCAAAAACAGTTGTTAAATTTCGCACGAAAGTGTTTGCGGCTAATTGCTTTAGCAGAAATATTTCCTAACGGTTTTGTGTTTTTTGCGATATACAAATTGTTTGAAATAAGATACGTCGTGCGTTTCAATATCAAGAATGCGTATTCGCTTCACTTTGACTTCTATACAAAGTGGGTCTTCCAGGTTGGAGAAGGAAGAAATTTCCGAATTGCCCTTCCTGCTGTCGGTCATGGTCGCGGTATGCACGATCAAGCCAAAAGAATGTCACATGGATTGTGGAACGATGCCCGATTGAGGTTTTGATAAAACAGCTCTATTGCATTCCGTAATGGAAATCCACATAAATAAATAATGCAATGTGGATATGGAGTGTTACGGTCCTCAACATTGCTTCAGAGCCAAACAGCTTAAAGAGGAATATTTATATGCAAACCAGAAGCAACAAAATATCAGCCAGCATTTAAAAAGACATCTTTTTATTTTCTCGTCCAGTACATCCTCATAAAAAGTAAAATGAGCAGAATATTTGCCGTCTTTATTAGAAACTCCAGATGGTGGTTGACAAAAACGGAAAAGACCTTCGAAAATACCATTTCATTATTCTAATAGGCTAATAGAATATTAGAAAATATAGATAATCGGCTTCTGCAGATAATGCGCTTTGGAAAAAACAACAACAAAAGCTGCAGTAAGAATTGCTTATCACGCATGAAAAAAGGAAATTCATTTGATACAAGATTCTGAAAGAGCGCCAACGCGTTCTACTGTCTTGCCGCTACTGATAAACGAACCTGACAGAATATGCCGTAAACAAAACCAACTTATAGTTACTCAGAGTTCAGATACGAAAAGCACAGAAACGACCCGATAACATGCTACTATATAAAAAAAACTCTTGCAGCCCAAACGTTGAATGCCACATAAATTTTTTTAGCATGTGCTTAATGTGATGCATCACGACCCATTGGATCTTGGCTTGAAAAATGAAGAAACGAGATACATTATGTTGATAGTCTTTTGGCTTTATCTTTCATCTGGCGTTGATTCTCTTCTGACGAAAGAAAATTTCCAGCGCTGAGCAAAGTTTCTCTTGCGTGCGGTGTGAGTTATCAGAATCCTGTGATAGTTCAATTTGAAGTAAATTCGTTAAGAGCAGTTTTGTTTACTTTACAAGTAAGGCGATTTCGCTCAAACCTATTTTGCACAATAAGACAAACAAGATGTCCTTCTAAAGATCTTCAAACACTTGCGTTGTGATAAATGATGTTCATAATCACAACTACATGTGCGGCAAATAATAATTTATCCAGCTTTTAAATGAAAGCAGCTGTATAAAGTAAGGACAGTAGCTCACTTTAGCAGCAAATGAAGTAACTTTTCTGAGGTCTCTGTGACTGTGCTCATTTCTCCAACCCAAAAATATAATCTCGTGGTCCACGAGGCAGACAATTACAGATTTATACGTTTCTTTTACACTCGATCCAAGAGAAAAGCGTTCTATTCGCCAACCTGACTGTGACCGTCGAAAAAATTGATACATCTTTACCAAATCAAATTTAGTTCCTAGACCAAACTAAAAATTTGACCATAATTTTAGCAACGAGTTTTTTGGGCGATTACATGTTTTTATGAGTTCTTAATTTTTAGAGAGATGTGCGTTGTGTTACCATCCCCATACATATTGCAAACAAGCTCATTTTTGGACAAGCCTTGTAAAACGGGCCAAAAGCCACCGAGATGTTCAATTACTGTTGTTCCTAACCGTGACAGACTTTACGCACCCTAAGTGGTGTCGTATTACCGTGCAACAAACGAGCAATTGCTGCAATTGTCTTTTTGAAAGACTGGTGACTTCACTGTGGTATTGCATGTCACAACAAATCAATGAATCATTGGCCAAGGGGTGCTTTATCTGTAGCCACAGTTTGCTCGCTGTTGTTTCTGTGCACTTTAGGCGGCAACCTTTGCAAATATCCTACACGATCATAATCGTAATCGTAAGAGCTGATTTACGCCTGCATAGTGCCACTTATTTCAGTCAAAATTTTTGAGTTATTTTAAGATATAGTTTGTTTTATTATATTTTGTGACGATAGTTTGGAACAGATATGGGAAGATCAATGGTTAGGGCAGTGTTTTTCAACCTTTTTGCTGCACCGGAACCTTCCGCAAATGTTTGCGTTGTTCATGCAACCCTAAGCAATGATCCAAGTGTCCATATTGCTACAACGTCATATAATTGCTGTTGCGAATTTCGTTCCAGGCAATTTCGGTCTGTTTCGGCAAAACCTCTGGCAGCCATGCACGGAACCCCAAGGTTCCGCGGAACTAGGGCTGCGGAGTCGGAGCTGGAGGAGTCGGAGGTTTTTAGATGGAGTCGGAGTCGGATTACTATCAACACTGGAAGTCGGAGTTGGAGTCGGATTTTTTGTCCGACTCCGACTCGGGATGTCCCACTGGATCATATTTTAAATCACAGTCTTAAATTGGGAATTCCTGTTGAAATGGTACAGTTTCTTTTGGAACTTTTGTTGAAACAGAGATTTCTTGCTGTGCACCACGATTTCCCTTGATTTTAACAGCCATATTTAATTCCCTGTATGTTAAGGAGTCGGAGTTGGAAATTTTGGAAAGGTCGGAGTTGGAGTCGGATATTTTAACTCCGACTCCGCAACCCTGTGCGGAACCCGGTTGAAAAACACTGGATTAGGATATATCGACACAAGTTTGCACAATAAGCAAAAATTTATCTGTCAAAAGCTTGTTTACAGCCACTTTCACTACATTTCTTCTCCAAAGTAATGGTACGAGGTGTATTTAATTAAGAATTTTTTAAACAAGCAATTTGTTTTACATCTCAATGATAGAAACAGTTAACAAGATTTTTCGTGTATCATGACTTCATTTCCGATCTTAGAAAAGCTACCAGTTAGATATGAATCGATTTTAGGACAAATTTTGTGAAGTCGGTCAATTTGCAGAAAGGTATTTTAAAAATCAATGAGGGGTTAGTTATTGCTGAATGCGTAACAACTTCACGCTACGATTTAAAAGTATTTTTTCAAAAGCTTCATTGCGATGGTTTACTTTAGAACAGCTTAGTATTGGCACCAAGCTTGCTCTTGTGCGTAACGTTTAGAAAAATTGGAGTTCACATAAAAAGGAGTTCAATACAAACACTGGATAGTTATTTTAGCGTGTTTCATGTCTATAACGCCGTAATTCGTTTTCAAAAGCCATTTGTGTTTTGTTTAGAATTAGATTTAGGCTGCACTATCACCCAACTACATGTCAGTGTTAAAGCAACGCTCATCTGAACGCAAACGATATTACGAACTGACCGAGAAGGTTACTTTAAAACCAGCCAATACCAACCATATCAAAGTAATCTTGCAACCTTTGGGAAGCTTCAAAGAGAAAAAGCATATCTGCTTCCTGAGTAAGCTTTCAGCAAGTTGAGATTTCCTGTTTGTGGAACTCAGGAAAAAGTTCAAAACCTAACCAAAACAATTAACATACAGCGTTTGTTTTACCCTGCCAATGGCTGAACTGCATTGATACGATGGTCCCTCGGTTATCAAATCTGGATCTTGATGAAAAGTAGCTCCGCCTTAATTTTAGACTGGTTCTCGGTTATCAAATCAAGATCTTGATGAAAAGTAGCTCTGCATTAATGAATTGTTGAACCTATTCAACAGGATTTCGATGTAACAGGGGCGAATTCCCTCTGGACATCCGAAATCTAATTGATGGGCTTTTTCTCATCAATTTTGTATAGGCTCATTATTGTGTAATATCCGTAATAGCGCACAAAGGATTAAATAAAAAGCAATACGCTTTGGAAAAATGACTGTTAAGTACAGTAGCACTATGAGTTAATCACCTCAATTGGATGATTTTTTTGGATAGCCTTTAAATAAAACATTTCTTGCACAGGTATAGGGACGAAAATATTAAATGCAAAGCTTATTCTGCTGAGTTTGGGCAGTCCGAATGTGTTTCTTTCACTAAAAATGAAACTTCTCATAAGCAAGTTTTTATACAAAAAACATGGTCCGCGCATGTGTGGAACTGAAATTCACAGGGAAAACATCAGAACTGCTACACTTGATGAATACTACCGCCAAACCATTACAATTCAACTTCTGGACCATCTGTTGATGGTGTTGACCAGTAGGTTCAACGAACACGCTAGAAAGGCCACAATGGGCTTATATGCCTTGTGCCATCAATGATGAGGAAGACTCATGACTGGCGTCATCACATTGACAGCCCGATTGAGCTGTTCAAAGAAGATCTGCCGTCAGCACTGTCAGTACCATATGTGGTCAGTGAAGTTCACCAACTGCGACCAGTCGAAGCTGCCAACATTCCGCTACAAGCCCTGATCCAGTGTGATGAAAAGTTTTTTCCTAACATCTTCAGGCTCCTGAAAATTGTAGTTGCACTGCCAATGACAACATGTGAGGCTGAACGACGTTTCTTGGCCTTGCGCCGCCTGAAAATATTTCTCCGCACCGAAACACTAGAGGACCATTTGAACGGACTAGCCTTGCTTCGTATACACAGAAAAGTCAACAAACATTTGGACTTCGCGGTGGATGAATTTGCAAGGCGTTACAACTGTCGCTTCGTACTGCGGTGAATTTCCCAAGTGGAGGTGTCCTTAGCCCCGCTGGGCCAGTAGCAATCAAACAGTTATAGGCAGGGCTGCCATAACATCCTTATTTCTAACATTTATCCTTATTTTTATAGACTGTTTCCTACAAAATAGTTTGTTCTTATTTTTGCCTTGTGTTTTTGCTTTTGTCTAGGCCAGAGGTTCCAAAACGGGGTATTGCGGTGCCCTAGAGCGTTGTTTTGAAATTGCAAGGGCTTCGGTTGTTTGATATTTAACGTTGTTTGATATTTATTTAATGTTTGATATTTCAAATTTCATTATGTTTTTCAAAACCTTTTGGGGGAGAACTTTGTCAGACCGTCATCGAGGACCTCGGAACTTAATGCGTCTTCACGGCTATGCATTCAGTACTCATCCGAATGAACTCGCCCTGAGCCCCACCTAAAAAATCCTGGATCGGCCTATACAATAGCAATATGAGTTAATATGGCAATTTCTGAAAAGTATAGATGAGTGTTAATTAATACTTCCCTGGCAAGATCTTCATAATTTTTACGTTTTACAGAGAAATAAAGTAAACCTCTATTTCACGGAGTTCATACTTTCATGTAAGCATGGATCTTGTACAGGACTGTTTTACCTACACTGCTCCAACTCTTAGAACTTGAAATGAGATTAACTGGCAAATGTATTTTTGAAGGTTTCAGATCACCAAGCTCCTACTCACCCTTTTTCAATTCTNCGTTCAACAACACATGTTGCGATAAAATTACTTCATATCATCGCATAGTTTTGTTAGATTTCTCTATGTTATCGATATTGCATCATGCTGAGAAACTAATAAAGCACTACGCATCTCTTTTTCAGCATCAAATCACCACCACCGTCTTTCACGGCCTGAAGCGTGTGAAAATATAGTTAGGCGCTTCATTGCAAATGTGCGATTGACCTGCTGCTGGTTTTGCTCAACATACTTCACACTGGAACAAGGCAAATTTCATTCCAGCACTGCAGGTGCCATGATAGTCATTCATAAATTTGTTGATCGTTAGCTATGGCATCCATTAAGACATAGGTTCTCAAAGTGCTCCGTACGGAACCCCAGGGCACTGCGAGAGAAANCTCGGCGCTCCACTAGCTATTCGTTTACTTATTAAAATACTGACTTGTCGTCTAATTTTGCAACTGTCCAAAGAAGCAACAACGGNAGTAATAAAATTTGACAACTGTAGCGTCGAAATGTGGCAACATGGCGGCAATTGAAAGATGGCATTATCTATTAGTTCCCAATAAATATTACCAGGAGCGTAATTTTTAAAAATTTATTGTGGGGCTCCGGAAATTATGGTCAATCTCTTCATGGGTTCCATAACACCAAACGTTTGAGAACCCCTGCATTAAGAGAATGGGGACCATTTTCTTATTAAAATGTCTTGATATTTGCAAAACGCTTTCGCTTTCCAATAAAACTGTATCTGCTTTCCAACTGTTGTTCTGTACGACCTGGAACTTTTACTTGGGCCGATTTAGTTTGTAGTACCTTCTTGATGTATTTTTTACTACAATACGTTTGACTGACTTTGTCGACCTTGAGCGAGCAATGGTTTTCCCAGCTTGATCGTCCTGGGTAAAAGTTGTTCTCTGTAGGTGAGTTTCAAGACATTACTAACTGCGAATAAATCCCTAGTAAAGTAACCGGATAACTTAACATACTGAGTTTTTCATTGGCCTGAAAGACAAATCAACCCTTTCTGCGTAAAGTTAATTTTGCCCTAATGTTCCAATGTAAACCAAATCCATCTCTGCGTGTCAGCTTTTTGCGCAAAGTGACATGTCTATTCGACGGATTTATACTTGCGTGTGGGTGGCGGTTTGCCATTGTCACGGGTCACGCTGTGTTTCTGAACCGATACCACGAACAAAAAAGTTTTTTTTTAATTGGTTTTCAAGAGCTCAAGAGTGGCCACACGCAGAGACTGCGAAAATCCTGATAAATCTCATAACTTGTTTGGAAATAGTCCAGTTTTTTCTAAACATCATGGAGTTTACAAAAGAAAATTGCGACGCAAACATTACCGGTGCGCTTCACGCAGAGTTGTGCAAAACGCACGTGTTTGCGGAGAGAAGTGGTAGAAAATTTAAATAAGAACCAAAGCCAAAACCACATAAAAAGTTTCAAAGTTTTTTTAACCTTTTTCGCATATGTTATTTGAAGGGATTGTAAATTTTGTAAAATCTTGCACAAACTTAATTTATGAGGAAATAAACAATGCTTGAAAGAGTGAAGGTAATGAAAGCAAAAAGATGGTTGCAGAAACACAAAAACAGTGGAATGTGTTGTAAACGCAGAAAGCCACTTGCATATTCTTTGTTACTTGTTAGTTCTGTGCCATTTGTTTTGGAGGCTTTCCCTCAGTTGTAATATTATAAAAATACGGAACTAATTAAATTATTTTTCTCCCTTACGGTAGAACGTTATTGACGATGCGATTCCAAGTCTTTGGACCTGGATGACAGAATTTTTGCTACTTTTTTAGACAAGTTGAGATCCCTGATAAGCACACTCAGCTCTTTCTTCTTGAATAGCTCTGGAAGTACTGAACTACTTTGGAACACACTTCCACTGCTGTTACTTGCAGAGCTTTCTACCTCTTCATGAAACTCATTATAGTCCATGGAAATGTCACGCGAATCGAAAAATTCAGTCGCAGATATTTCCTCACAGTGAGGCACAGGTCGCCGGGCAGGTTGTAAATCTGTGTAATTCCAAGTATTTTTTCTTGTGACGATTAAACACTTTTAGGTCCACCAAACCGACGTACCGGTCATTGAAATGGATTTTTGGTTCCCTCTAAACCAACTTTTCTAAAACCTTTGTTGGTGACGGACCCATAGTACATTCTGATAAAGATTTCAGACCCCTCAAGGAAAAATTGTGCAATAAATAATTGAAATGAGGTCTTAATCATCGTAGTAGTAATCGAAATGTCTGCAAAGGCTATTAGCCCTTTTGAAATATCAGAGCAAAGCTTATGTGCCACATTCATGGACCTGCACCCCTTAAATCACATTTACGGTGCCCAGGTTAAGAAACCGTGATCTAAACCAGTGGTCCCCAACCTATTGGTAACCGCGGACCGGTCAACGCTTGACAATTTTACCGCGGCCCGGGAGTACTCTATGTTGGTTGTTATTTTTCAACAGCTGAAACGTAGTTACCTGTTTGAACCATCAGATAGGGTTGCTGCATGTCCAACACTCTCACTTTATGCTTGAACACTCTCACCCTGTGCGCGCAACTGCGCTTCTATTGGAAGAATCGACCAACCCCATCAGAGTTGTAAACGGGCCTCAATTTGAAGCCAAAACCCGGAGCAACATTTATTTTTGAAGCCCGATTTAGGCCCGAAAGCGAAATGTACCCAGTGGGTCAAGATATGCGCAACTGCAGGGTCACAAAAAACATAGCTGCAGTCACACGTTTTTATCACACCCGAAAAAGAAAACATTGGCTCAAAACCAAAACGTTGGCTCAAACAAGCACAGACTTAGCTTGTTAGTCAACGATAATACTATGGAACGTAATGCTTCTTAACAATAGGAGAAACTATCACAAAACTATTCAACATGGCGCTATAGGCATGAAAGAAGCTATGTAGGACAGCGCTAAGCATGAAAAGCTGGTTTGTAGGTCATCGTTTCTTCAAACAAGCCATCGCGTAAGTGATTGATCTTTTTGACGCAATGCCATGGCGTGCTAATTTCCTTACCGTTGTCGTTTATCAAAAAGAGTATGAGACTAGTCCCAGCAGAGAACAAAAGAACGTAGCTGTGTTCGTAAATAGAATTAGCTAAAGGAAATCACAATCGCTTTACTCACAGAAATCACCGGGATGAGTACAACAAATGTACGTCAAGAAAGAAAGTTTTCTACGCAGGCTCGAAATCGGCCCGAAACATTTTGACAAACTTAAGCCGAACCCGGCCCGAACCAGAAAAGGCCCGACTTACAACTCTGAATCACATGTCCAGAAAGTGAAAGATTGTGGTGTAACCACCAGTATACATTTAGTAATTTCGCGACCGGTCCGCTAAAAATACGTACCTGCCACAATTGTGGCTTACGCGGGTCTTAAAAGGGGTGTGCCTTTATTGATATTTCTCAAGCTTTCTACACATTCTTTGCAGTCAAAATTAAGTGCCAATGGGACATTGTGGTCACCAAGCTTCACTACGCGAGATATACCTTCCCACACAAAATTACTCATAGATTTCCTTTGATGTTTGAAGGTATGCTCCTCACAGATGTAAAAAACTTGACAGGATCATTACAACAGCTTCTTCGTGATGAACTTATAACTAACAAATACAACCAAACCAATATGTAAAATTCGGTATCCAAAATATATGCAAATCTGTGATTAAGATCATACAAATACTGAAGGAAAATGTGAAAGGTTGTAAATTCAGTCACAGAGGAATACATCCTATCAATGACAAACCCCGAACGTATTGTAAACCTTCATTAACAAACTGAATTCTTATTTGAATTAAAAAACTCTCCATTTTTTCCAAACATTAGTTATGTGATCATGAGCTCAAACTAACATCGTGGTATTCTTTTTTCTGGCTAGAGAACTATTAAACTTTGATAACAACATCTAGCATACAAAAATATTACTACAAAATGAGATATTGACATGTGATAGGTGAAGGGAGTAAAGTAGCCTACTCTGTACATGTTTATGAGCAACACAAAGAAAGTGCAACTTATCAGAATGATAACCCTACTGCATAGGCGTTGCCTGGGAGCCAAGGGGCCATAGTCCACCAAATTTCTTGCATATCTTGTTGTTTTGTGCTTTGTGAGGCGGTGTCCCAAACAAAATACTGTTGCTCGCGTGAAGTCAAAGTATTTTCTCCTCCCAAAATATTGGGCTGGCTACGCCACTGCCTTACTGTTACACTCCTATCGCCTGGTTTACTGTGTGTTGGTGTACAGTTTACAGAAAGCTAAGGAAATCACTCGTGGTGCTGAAGGTATATATTACAACAGCATACCTAAACTGCAGTTAAATAACCTGTGCTGTGAAAAACAGAGTCTGAAGTATTATTGTAAATCTCAAAGCATGTTTTCAATGCCGTACTTTATTACTGAAGTCATTGGATGCTACAAAAACAGTTGGACATGTTGAAGTATCTGGTCCTGAATAAGGATTGCATAGTGCGTACTACCTCAGAGACATTTTCAATACGCATGTTACTGATTCTTGTTTTCACAATTGGCAGATAACAAAGTTAACGACTTTTCTCTTGTCATAAAACAACATATCAATATCTTAAAGACTGGAGCCAATTCAAAGAAACAGATGTCGTTTGGGACTCAGCAGTCCGAAGCTACCCAGAAACTGTTAAAATGTTTTCGGCGCTCGAAAAAAATTTTTTTGCTGGCCAGTGCGCAGCATATCAGTGGTTGTTTTTGGTCCTGAACTGTTGCGACTATCAATTAAATGATGTTTTTATAAAAATGGCAACCAGAGTTTTTAACAGCCATTAACAAGCTGCCAACTTCTTACTTGAATATTAAAAAAGACTTCAAATGTGTAACGAAAATATTTGTGAAATATCTACCAGTTAGTACCATCAGCATACCACAAACCTAAAGCCCCATGATCACACAGTGGGCACAAATGTTAGTCAACGAAGCAAAAGCAACATGTTTTTCATCAAACCGTCTTCCAAAACTAATCGCCGTCATGGTTGAAAGGTTTCAGAGTGTTTTTAATCTTTAATCGAAAATGAAGCAACTCTAAGGCAAAAACGAAATCCAAAACCAAAAGTATTTGCCACGTGGAACCGCTAAAATGCATTTATTCAAACATGTTGAAAACTCAAGTCAGTTATTTGAGTTTAATACAAAATTATAGTAGCTGTGCATTTTTAAAACTAAGGTAAATTCTCTTTATATATCTTCCTTTGCAAATGTGTGTTATTAACAAGTGGACAATATGTTGCGTATCCAAATAAGACACGGGGTAAACGGTTTGCAATTATACACAGTAGATATAAAAAACTCGCAAGAATATTACAAAGACGTTGTTGGTATATTGAGGATAACATAAAACATCAAATATGTTTCATCAAATGTTATGCAAGTTTATGTTTATAGATGTCACACCTAGTGTAGTTTCGGCAATTTCGCTTTTTTATAATGTGGTACTGAAAGGCCCTCACTTGATTAATCGGTAAATGTAATTGATAAAAGTGACTTTAAAATCTCACAGTGGCGAATACACACATTTCTAGAATAAAAAAACATGAAATTAAGTTGTAATGAAGACTTTATTACCAAACCTTTAGTGAAGAGTTTGGATATTCGTTTTTAATTTCAGGTGAGAGCAATCTTAGCTGTAAAACCACAACTATTTTTTTAAGATCAATTTTTAGAAAATATTCCCAAAACGTATAATTCGGGAATTACTGTTAGTGTTCTAAAACCTTCTTTATTAAATTTGCGTTAGAACGCCAACTTTGTGATTAGGTTGACGTCAATTAACACCAGGTTTATCAAGATAAGTACATGTTTGCAAATCTATGGCCAAAACTAATGATCTGTCTCGTGAAAATACACAATAAACAATTCAACCAGCCAACTGCGCTGTACTGTTATACACACTGCTGTCATTTTCTTGTTCCTTCGCTTCTTCCATCATTTTTGCATATTTGCTGTCGAAAAATCCAAGCTGAAAGAAACATAAATTATTTAAAATATTTCGCACTTAAATAGGAAATTAAAACGCCAGATAATGTATTTCGAACAACAAATGACTCCACAACAGATCAGCAAAATGCAAGATGCGGTATGAAACAAACACTGATATCTGCTACACTAAATCTCATATTTTATGCCTTTACCGAACTATTATTTTCAGCCATAGCTCACCAAATGATAGTGTTAGAGAGGTAATTGAACCATCAAAAGATGCAAAAGGTCTTGTATTTTCGCTTAAAAAAACTAATTATGCACTTTTTTATTTGGAATTTGTTGGGATAGTTTGACATCACGAGGTGTTCGTAATGATGTTTTGGCGGCCAGTGAAAATAAACTTGACAAAATCCGCTTCTTATGAGCCCTTACGTGACTCCCTAGCGCAGCATTAGCTCACTGAGATATTGCCAAATTTCGACCGATTTAAGGACCACTCTAGTGGCTTTTGGGCATTTGGAGGGTCACTGTAGTGGCCACCAATCATACATTCAGTTCCCGTTTCAACCGTTGTACGTTACGAAACGTTTACAATTGTGTTACTTTTGCAAAAAAGATCTGAATTTTTTTATAAAATTGAAATACTGATTTCTGGACACACGCATATAAAAAATCAAGCGGCTACATATTATTTGGGGAACAAACACTGACTTCTTGAATGAATGAAATGACACCACGGGTCTCTACACCTCAGCAATTAAACCAAACCGAATAAAATACTAGTATCATTGAAAAAAGAACATTTCGCGCTTAAAAAATTATTGGAATGCAGTTATCGCCCAAAAGACAGTTTCGTCACAAACGTGTAATAATTTGCCCAGATCGCTCAAAGTTGATCAGTCTTTCAAACCATGATGCTCATTTGCATCGCATTTGGACCTTGCCATGTTCAAATTGTTCGCAAAGCTACAGAAAATCTGAAAACACAATTTTCTAAGGTTTCAACGTCAAATGCAAGGCGATACAAATCTGCAACAAAATAACTTGCCGAAGTTCTGCAGCAGGAATATCTGGCAAGAAATCAACCGTCAAAAATAAACACTAGTCGTGGAACATAATAAAACCAGCTCTAGTCTCATGGCAAGCGTTTGGGGAATCTGCCTGCTTGTGTCTGCTTTCACACATTTGCGATGATTAGAACTTGCATGCATCTATTTGTTAATGGTTGTAAGCCACAAAAATGGCCAAAGTAAATCAATCGCAATTTGTTCCACAGGGAAACTAGTTTCGCATTTTTAGCTGCGTGCTCAGTCGTGCAAAACGCCGCAAGACAAACCTCATTGGCGAACTGCTGACACTTGAAAACAAGCATGAAAAGAAACACACGAACTGTGGCTAAGTACAGTGAACAATAAATTTTCCATTTTAAAAGGCTGACCTTCTTAGAGCTTCGTAAACTTAACTACTGCTAAGACAACCTGCGTCTAGCAATGGCTTAGATAAAGCACTTTTGTCGCTGGGATAACACCACGTGTCTGATGATGGATGCACACTGCACAGCGACAAGCCATGTGGCATTGATGCACAGGTGTTGGATTGTAGGAATGGACTCCAGCCAGAGTCTTGATGAAATGCGAAAGTAAGAGTGGAGCCGGAGTTGATTGTTTTACTAAGAAACCGGAGGCAGAGTGGGGCTGGAGTCATTTTTTGAACATTTTTTGAATAGCTTATAACATTCAATTTGAATATCAGCAGGAGTCGGAGTGAAAACTTACAAATGTTTCGGAGTCGGAGTAAATTCAGCGAAAGCAGGAGTGGAGACGGAGTCAAAAATTTTAGACTCCGTACAACACTGCCACGCGGTTTAACAGAGTGTAGCGGTCCACGAAAGATCGCGAATGAGAGAAAGACCGAGCGTTTCAACGTATTCCGCAATGAAGCGCGTCCAAGTGACAAATTTCGTTGAAATTAAACAATTAAATTGATTGGCACTAAAATAATTAATTTTTTTCTTGCTTAGGCACAAACAAACAATAGATTGGGAGCGTACAATGAAGCAAATGTGCAGTTTTTCCTTACGCTAAACACAGCTTTCTTGTTGGGACAGTTTGTCAGTTCTCCCTTTTCTTGTCACATACTTCTTTCATTTAATGTCAACGTTTTGTGGAAAGCAGTAGTAGCAGTGATTAACTCTTGGGATCGAAGATTACGAAGTCACTCTAGCCTTATGACAAGCTTTTGGGGAATCTGCTTGCTTGTTTCTGCTTTCATACTTTTGCGATGGTTAGAACTTGCACGTATCTATTTTTCAATAGTGATAGAAATTACGTTTGATCGTCATGATGATTTAGTCACAACGTAGTTTTCTCGATGATGCTCTAAATAGCTTAGTGAAACAGTACTTATGGATGCGACTTACAAAACAAATACGATTCGTTTATCTAGTCAGCCTCTATTCAATAGCATCAAGGTATTTGTTTCATATTCGTTACTGTTTATAAAAAGCTTATGAGTATTTCTTTTCATAATGGTAATCCACTTGATAATCATAACAATGTTTTACCCTCCGAGGGTTTTTTTGGTCATACCTTCCACATAACTAGAGCTGCAATTCCCAGAAGAGCAACACCAGCGATGATTGCTCCAATAATCGCAGCAAAGTTCGTTTGAGAGGATTTTGGCGGCACATATGGAACGAACGCATTTACACTTGTGGTGATCTGTTAAACAGAACGTTTCTTCAACCTTTATTGAAACAGGTTTTGATTAATATTTGTTTAAAGTTTAAAATCGTTGCTAAAATGCTAAAGAATCTTTATAACAATGAACGTTAATAAACACATTTCTAAAGCGATTGGAAAAACAAGAACATTAATTTGAATTACAAAAAAAAAGAAACGAATTCACATATTTTAAAAGCGTGGTATATTGTATAGATGTTAGGTTTGCTGTAGCTTAAACCAACTTAGCAGTAATCTGATGTTTGGTGGAGAAATAGATAGATGCACTTTGAGTACAATGGTGAAGATTTAAGTTGAAAGAAAACGATTATCAAATTAAAGTAAAAAGTTCTAATAGACCTAGGATGGTAATAACGTTGCTTGCCATCCACTTGAAATCGTTGACCACTTGATTCAAATAAATTTAAATCAGTTATGGGATTCCATACCTATTTTCCTTTAATCAATTTTACAACATTTATTTTGTGATATTTCGATTCACAAGCGTTATCGATAACATTGGAAAAGTAAACAAATTACATTTGTCCAAGTTTTTTTCGTTTGCAACTGCATCAATCCACTTACTTTGCTGGAGGTAGCAGTGGTTTGGGGCGAAATGGGAGCTTTGCTGGTGTCAACTACAAGCTCACTGAACAGAACTGTTTTGAGTTGAGACTGAAAAAACGTTTTTGTAAAAGATATTTTTTTGATAAAAGATTTAGTACTTTAGAAACATTAACACCAACCAATGTGTTTGTAACCATAAATTCAAAAGTGTGTCAAACAAGTTATGGTCTTTCAAACCAAAACCTTGCAAACAAGATTGTTAATTTTTTGCAGTCATCATGATTTTGTCTAAGCTTTAGCTGCAATACTTTGGAGTTGTTCACTTATTCAAAAATCATGTTGGAATTTGTGAACTCCCTGGTTCTTATCCTTCTTCATTTCTTGAAAAATTTTTCACAAATAAACATTTTGGATAATTTGAAGCACATGAAGAAATCTAAAATTGGAGTACACTAAGCGGATTTTATCATTTTTTCAAGAGTAGATTTTTCCAGTAGGAAGGTTACTAAGATAAACGTACTGGAAATACTTTTTAAAATTCTTCATCTCTCCTACCAGCATAATTCCATTTCTGAATGTTTTAATTTTTTACGAACTTGATTGTAAAACAACATATGCATTAACTACATATGCTGACGCCTGCTCATGTATCATTGTCGCACACGAGCGAAATTAGGCTCACAGTTTATGCAAACCCATTACACAGAATGCACAAAGTTCATTTTTAACCCGCGCGTGGCCAACTCAAAATTTGAGGGAAATCTCATCCCTGTGCAGTTATACTACATCTGGAAAACGGCAGCAACTAGTTGTTAATCTGTAACAGCGTTAAATGTGAAACATCCTGCGGAGTGAGTAACCATGATTTATACAACCAGCAGGAAATGCAAACGTAAGTGGTATCAAATTTCCAACTGTATCATAACTGTACAAATATCCATCAAACAACAGTTTATGGTGCATGTTTGTATTATCCAGATCCACGTTCCAACAAGATCTTTCAAACCAAAATGACCAAGTGCTCCACAGCGTTCTTTGGAGCTGTTAAAACCGGTTGAGTTGTACCAAACTTTAACAGGTGCTTTAACTGCTTTGCATATTCAATAAAAATGACAAAATATGCTAGTAAGCGTGCAAAGAGGTACTCTTCAGTTTTATGTAATAATGGTCAAAGTTCAGTAAACTTCAAAGTCTTGTCGAGGTCACTCTATTATTGCTTGTTCGCGCCACATATATATATTGCTTTTCTTCGCGGACATTCCGTTCGTGGGGAATCACACATTTTAACACAACACCAAAGCAGAGGTTGCAACAGCATATGCAATCAGTCAGTTTAAAGTTTTTTTCAACGAATGGCTTGACATGTCTTTAAAATTTCTATCATGCAGAACATGGGACATATCAGGCGGCATTCTATTTTTTAAGTTTTTTTTTTAATTTTTCAATCATATGTGGACCAACAAAGTGCACACCCTGTTTTTCTTGCGTTTAACCGCTGAGACGCAGTCGATTTGCTTCACGTATTCGTTGCTGCAACAAGCACCGCAGGGAACACTCCACTTTTTTGAGCTGTCCCCCCAGGCACAGCTGAAAACTAACAACCCATTTCATACCCTTGTCCACAGTGTACAATTTCACGGCACACAGCGCCTGCATGGACGACGCCTCGTCCGCCGCAATGCTGCGGCGCTGGTGAACTCCGCTGGTGAACTCCGGTCATGGAGAGCGGCATGGGAAAGGGAAAGTGCCACACCACCGGCCCGATTTTTAGTCACCCCTGCTGTTTGCCTCCCGACTGGCTCAGAGCTTCCCCGAAGTCTGTGGGTGGCACTGAATAGACGAAGAACTGGCGTCGGCCGCTTTGGTACATGACTGTACCGCTGGGGCATACTAGACACATCCAAATGCATTTGTGGCGCTAAGGAGCATTCTGCCAATCATATAATCTTCGATTGTAACAGCCTCCGCCCTCCGAACTGCCTGGAAGACCTAAGGTTCCCTAACATTAACAGCACTAAATGGCTTGTGGCAGTGGTGAAAGTAGAATAATTTTCTTACCGGAACGATCCAGTATATGTCAATACCCTCCCAAACTTTCAGCCATAAGTGTAAAAAAGCAATCAAGAGCACGTCTACTTTTGGCCCACCCTGTATTGTACATTTTTAAAATACAAAAAACGTACGGTACATTCTGAAAACCACCGTT